>Ga0126331_1000138_pt1 | contig 31293 bp, 20 predicted proteins | sample InaspJWI98metaG_FD_96379 | JGI IMG/M metagenome (GOLD analysis project Ga0126331, IMG submission 96379) | Marine gutless worms symbiont microbial communities from Oahu, Hawaii - Inanidrilus sp. 2 OAHU.JWI-98 metaG | ecosystem: Host-associated > Annelida > Digestive system > Unclassified | place... | reverse complement strand
CCATAGTTTCTGGTAATTTCTGATGGGTTGAAGAAATGAAAAGGAGGCCGACGCTTTCACTGATAATCGGCGCTTTGCAGTTGGCAATATCACACGGCCAATGAAAATGCCCTGCCGCAGACTTTCCACCTGCCGTCTTCTTTAATCACTTTCAACGTCTCATCGATGTGATAGATTTCACCGATGAAAAACAGTTTGGCTATCAGTGTAAATACTGGATTGATGTTGCGCTTGCCCTGTGCGGTAATACGGATCTCCGCCTCGGATTCGCTTTGGGCGATAATTTCGGTATGGACGGAAAATAGTTTTTTGCGCATATAGTTCAGGTCAAAACCGACTATTCGGGCCTCTTCCGCCGCTTGCTCGATATAGGCTTTCACTAGATCAACATCCTCTTCGGCGGTAAGGTCACTGCACAGGAAGTCTGCCATGGACTCGTCCAGTTGAAAATAGGCTTTGGTAAAATTGACAGCTGCTCTGGCAGGTGTATCTCTGGAGTCCAAAAAACCGAGAAAAAGCTGTAAAACGAGTGCTACAACTAAAACTGCAATGAATGTAAAAAACCGATCACCCTGGTTCATCTATGTCTCCTCCTTTTGAACAGGCTTATACCGGTAAAGCTCTTAACACGGAAAATTTTTGAATTCAAGAACTTTTAATGACTTACCCCGGTTGGTCTGCTTCTTGGGCGGGGGGCGGTTTTTTAATGGATTTTGGGAGGGATTTGGGTATCTTAATGGTGAAAAGGGTCGACTTGCCGGGGGTGGATTTTACCTGGATTTGCCCGCCGTGCTGCTGGATTATTTTATCGGAAATATAAACGCCAAGGCCGGTACCCTTGCGGCTTTTAGATGAAAAGAAGGGGGTGAATACTTTCTCGATCGTTGCGCGGTCCATACCGATGCCGTTGTCAAACACCTCAAAAATGATATGCTTTTTGTCCTGACGCACACTGAAAACGATTTTATGATCATTTTTGGCAGTATCCCTGGTGCAGGCATCCATGGCATTTTCGAGGATGTTCATTAGCGCCGAATGAACATATCCGGCATCGATTTCGAATTCACCCACGGTTTTGTCAAACTGTTTCTCGAAGGCGATATTGCGCTCCCGGATCTTGGGTTCAAGGACACGGGCAACGTCGCTGGCAAAACTGAACGCGTCCAGCTGTTCCCATTTCAAGTCCCTTTCCTTGGCATAATACAGAATGTCGAGCACAAGCTTCCGAATGCGTTCGATCATCATTTTAACGATTTCCCAGCCTTCTGCGATCTGGGATTGGTTTTCCTTGGAAAAACCAGAATCGAGCAGGTACATCCCCCCGTCGAGTCCGGTGAGCAGCCCTTTGATTCCATGGGAAATGGAACCGATCATCAATCCGAGCGATGATAGGCGGTCTTGAAGTTCAATTTTTTCCCGCACAAGCGCCTCGAGATTTTCGGTGTACTGTTTTAATAGCTGCTTCATGGTGATTTTGTCTTGAACACGTTTCAGGGAAATCTCCAGGGCATCCACATTGATCGGTTTGGTAATAAAATCGGTGGCCTCGTATTTGAGACTTTTGACGGCCAGGTCCATGTCGCCATGGCCGGTGATCATCACGACCTCGGTATCCGGATTTTCCCGTTTTATTATTTGCAACAATTCGATTCCGTCGATACCGGGCATTTTGATATCGGTTATAACGATGGGTGGTCCGATCTTGTGAAAAAGACGCAATGCATCCTCACCATTTTCGGCACTATGCACAGTATAACCGATATCCGTTAAAGACATTCCCACAACTTCGCGGATGTCGTCTTCATCGTCTACCAGTAAAATGGTACAATTGGCTTTCGTCATGTTGATTTAAAAGTGACTAAAGTTGAAAGTTATAAGTCATCATTATTTATAAATGCATGTAGTTATTCCTTTGACTGCAGCTAAAATCCATTGCCGGCAGTCTTGCAAGCTTTAGCAATGGGGAAGATTATAGTGAAACAGGCGCCTTCCCCATTGATGGATGACGCCTCAATATCACCACCGCAATCTTTTATGATGCCGTAACTGATAGAAAGACCGAGACCGGTTCCTTTGCCCACCTCTTTGGTTGTGAAAAACGGTTCAAATAGTTTGTCTAAAATCGCATCAAGGATGCCCACCCCTGTATCGGCCACCTCGACGATGACATTTTTCCCATCGGTTCTGGTAATCAGCGTAATGGCATTGTCTTCAGTCTGACGCCCTTTGTTTACCCATTTTTCCTCGATAGCATCACGGGCATTGATCAGCAGATTGATAAAGACCTGCTCAAGCCTGCCGGGATCCGCCATGATCATGGGCAAATCCTCGCCGATGTCCCAGATCACCTCAATCCCCCGGACCTTAAGCTGCTGACTGAAGATTTCAAAGGCTCGCTGCAGCACTTCGTTGACCTGAACTTTCTCGAGGTCCATGTCGGACTTGCGGGCAAATTGCCGCATATGATTGATAATTTTGGTTGCCCGGTCCACATTGCTGTCCACTTTCAACAGCATTGTGTGCAGGGTATCTTTTTTAATTTCTTCTTCCTTGTTGATCTTTTTGACAAAAAAACTGCTGGCGGTTTTAATCACGGATAGCGGTTGGTTCAATTCATGGGCCACACCGGTGGCCATCTCACCTAAAGTCGCCATTTTGCTGGCCTGGATGAGCTGCTGTTCGGTTTGAAGCCGCTGGGTGATGTCACTGGTGGTAACCAGAAGCGCTTTATGGCCGGGATACTCTGAAGGCGAAACCCAGATATCGACAAATAGGGCATTACCATGCTTGTCCATATGGGTTGCCTGATTGATCACCTGGTGGGTCCTAATTTTTAAAGCCTGTGCCTGCCTTTCGTTTTCTCTGACCAGATCCAGAAATGATTTATTTATCAGTTCAGTTTTGGCGTAGCCGTAGACGGAAGTTACACGATGGTTACAGTCAAGGATATCGAGGGTGTCCATATCCAGAACAAATACCGGGTTGGGGATGTTGTTGAAGATGGCATGGTATTTTTTTTCCGATTTCTCCAGTTCCACTTCGAGCTGTTTTCTTTCGGATATGTCAAGGTTCATTTCCATAGCGGCTACAATTTCGCCGTTGGCATCCCTGATGGGTGTGGTCCTTACGATCCAGTGTTTTATGGTTCCGTCCTTATTTTTGCCTAACTCTTCGCTGTAATGTGATCCACCATCTGTAAAAGTTTTTTCCACCGGGCATACATCGCATTTTTCATTGCGGCCCTTGTAGGCCTGGTAACAAAAATCCCCCGGTTTTGGATCGAACATCTCCGCAAACTCGCGGTTGTATCTTATCAATCTGTAGTTGCGGTCCTGTACGGTAATCAAACAGGGTACTCGCTCGAAAAGATTTTGATATTCATCGCGCTGTTTGTTCAGTTCCGCCTCGTGCTTTCCGATTTCCCAGCCCATTTTGTTGATGGCCTGGGCCAGCTGCCCCATCTCATCATCATGTTTGGCGTCGACTTCGGCGGCGTAATTCCCCTTTGCGATCTGACGTGTTCCATCGATCAGTTTTTTAATGGGACGATTCACAAACTGCAGCAAAAACAGGAAGATGATGGCGGATGTCACCAGAAAGACAATTGCAGCCAGGCGGATGATTCCGTTTTGGGCCTTAAAAATCTCTGCGTCTGTTCTTTCAAGGGATACGACGACATCCAGTGCACCCAGTATTTTTTTGTCCGGGGGGTGAACGTGGCACGCATCCGTGGCACAGCCCGGTTCATTGCAAATGGGGCTGATAATTCCGAGCAGTCGGTAGTCCTTGCCGGAACCAAATATTCGGATTCGCTCTTCTAGTCGAACCTCGGCCAGCAGTGGATCGGTTCGGTGGCAGATGAAACAGGCTTCGTCCTTGATGTTGGTTATATGGTCGATTTCCGAAGGCCGGTTTGAATACGTTATCTGTCCTTGCTTGTTGTAAATGCGAATGTTCACGATTTCAGGCTGCTTGCCGATATTGTTGATGATCTGGTTGATGTCATCCCTCGAATTGAGCATCATGGCGTAGTGGGTGCCGAGTTTGATGGTGTTAGACAATCGATCGGTTCCGGCCAGAATATTATCCATCAGCTTTTGCTTTTGGTATTTAATATTAAAGTACGCCCAGGCCGATATAATCAGCAGCAAGGTCAGGCCCACCGTGATGATGAGCTTGGAAACCAGGCTTTTTCGCAAAAATTTCATCGGCTTTAGCATAGTCAGGATTGCTTATTCTTAAGCCGGTTTTTGGATGAACACCCCAGCGTCCTGCACGAACCACTGCTTAGTGCAAGATTCAAAATTAAAACCGAAAAGGTGAGATTCTTAATAACTGACTATCTCCTCTCACCGCTTCTCCCATTCCCCGTTTCACCGCTTCCCCTTTTCCCCATTTCCCCGCTTCCCCGTTTCACCGTTTCTACTCTTCACCAACTCCGCGATTCATCAACCAAGGGCCACATCGATGATCCCCATCATCTGCTGCTGCCGGAAACCTTCCACAACCGATGCACCGTTGGGACAAACCGTGGCACAGGAACCACAGCCCTGGCACATGGCCGGATTGACCAGCACCTTTTCATTTTCATCATCCAGGAGGCGCGCACCATAAGGGCATGCTTCGATACAATTCTCACAGCGGCTGCACAGACTGTGATGCACGCTGGCCACCACTTTACCGGTGGGCAAGTGTTTACGGGTCAATATTCTCAAAGATCGCTGGGCAGCCGCCTGGGCCGTGGCGATCGATTCAGCAATGTTCCGGGCTGAATGCACCAGACCGCAGGCAAAAATGCCTTCTTTCAAGCAATCGACCGGCCGCCATTTTGACTCCGCCTCCTGGAAAAAACCGTCCTGATCGATAGTGATTCCGTATGCTGCCGCAAGTTCTGCTGGAAAATTCGGGCTAATGCCGGTTGCCAGGACACAAAGATCGGCCGTGATTTCTATTTCCTTCTCGATGATCGGTTCGTAGATGGTAACCCGAACCTGATCGCCAGCTGTTTGAACTTCGGGTTTCTTTTCGAGGTCGTACTGAATGAAACAAATACCGGCGCTGCGCGCCTGGGTGTAATAAGTTTCGGTAAATCCGTAGGTCATGATGTCGCGATACAGAACATATACAGCCACATCCGGATTCTGTTTCTTCAAATAAATGGCATGTTTGATAGTTGCGGCGCAGCACACCCGGCTGCAATAATTTCTTGGCTCCTGTCGACAGTCGACACACTGGATCATCACCACGCTTTCCAGCTGTTGAGGATCAAGATCGCCGCCGTCAAGTTTTTGCGCCAGCTCTTTTTGGGTAACGACAGCCGCACCGGTTCCATATGCATAGGAATGGGTTGTTGCCTCTGTTCCGCCGGTTGCTAGGATGACCACACCGTGTTCGACCGTGCGGACACTTCTTTCACTGTTTTCGATGGTGGCATAAAACTGACCCACCTGCCCGGTGGCGGCCGACACCCGACTTTCGGTATGTACATTGATCAGGGGATGCTTTTCGACTTTGCGGCAGGTCTCCTCCAGTAACATCCGGGGTTCGTACCCTTCGACGGTTTGATTCAACCACAAAAGATTGCCGCCAAGCTGTTCTTCTTTTTCAACCAAATAGACCGTAAATCCATGGTCGGCGATGGCAAGCGCGGCCGTCATGCCGGCGATGCCGCCACCGACAACCAGAGCGCACTGCTGCACCGGTATCGAAACAGTCGGTGCCGGATCGACCCATTTAAGCCGTTCCAGTCCCATTTGAAGAGCTGATAGCTGTGCATAAAATAAATAATGACCCGGGTGAGTCTCGTTTTCCCTAGACTGCTCAAATGCCGCTGATCGAATATCGACAACTTCCATTAATGCCGGATCAAGATTAACTTCGTGGCCGAGGTGCCGCAGTTTACGCGCATAAAGGTAAGGCAGGCAGGCACCGATCAGCAGTCGATTAGGTTTACGGGTTATTACTAGTTCGACCAGCGACGCCCATCCTTCGGCCGTGCATGTTTTCTCTATCAATTCGACGTCATCCACCAGCGGATCTGCGGATATACGTCGGGCCAATTCCTGCAGATCGGATATTTTGCCGAGCGTGTCCGCGCAGGTACAGATAGCAATTAGAACGCGGGGCGGTTCCCGTAAAACTTCAACCACCGGATGGTACGGCTCTGATTCGGGAGCCAGACCCCCGCCGGAAGCATGAATGACACGCGATGCGCAAAGCGCTGCCGCAGAGGCCTGGGTCACCGACTCACTGATATCTTTCAAACCGGTAAACGATCCGCCGAGCAGAATACCTTTGTGTGCAGTTTGAGTCACTGAAAACGGCTCTGGTTGACAAAAGCCCCAGGGATTGAGCTGAATATCCAGCATTTCAGCCAACTGCGACGTTCCATGGGCAGGCCGCTGCCCGACTGCCAATACCACGACATCCTGTCGTGATTCCTTGAGAGCTCCATGGGTGTCGATATATTTAATCAGCAAATCGTTGGTCATTCGGTCGTATTCTACAGAATGCACCCGGCACCTTTCGAAACGAACACCGCCTTCATCTTCTGCCTGGTCGCGATAACGCTGAAAGGTTTTGCCGAAGGTGCGCATATCCATGTAAAATATGGTCGTGTCAAATTGACCATCGCTTTTTTCCCTGGCTACCAGGGCTTCCTTTATGGCAAACATACAGCAGATGCTGGAACAAAAGTCAGCCTCTTGTTGCAGGTTGCGCGAACCGACACATTGGATCCAGCCCACTTTGCGGATCGGTTTCCCATCCGAGGGTCGCACCAGCTGTCCGTGACTCGGTCCGGTGCCGCTGAAGATCCTTTCAAATTCCAGACTCGTCAGCACACCGGGTAAGACACCATAGCCGTAAGTATTTTTATCTTCTTTGGGATCGAAGTAGGAAGCTCCGCCGCACAAAACCAACGCGCCGACGTCTATCTGACGACCGCCTGCGGTTTTAAAATCCTCGTAAATCCGCGTGACCATTGGGACAAGGCTTTCAGGATCAAAAGGTTTTACCAGATAATCCAGAGCGCCGATTTTCATTGCTTCAACAGCGGTTTCCACCGTCGCGTAAGCGGTCATCATCACCACCGTAAGATCCGGAAAATCTGCCTTGGCTTTTTGGAGCACTTCAACCCCGTCCATGCCCGGCATCTTGATATCCGTGAGCATCAGATGATAACTCTTTTCTGCCAGCAACTGCAGCGCCTGGGGTCCAGATTCGGCCATATCCACCGCGAAACCTTCTTGTGCAAGCCACTCTTTGAGAGAGTCCCTTACGATCAGTTCATCGTCGACAACCAGGATACGGAACCGCCGGCGTTCCTCTTCCAACAAATGGATGGCGCCTGTAGGACAGATTTTTTCACATTCCTCGCAACGGGTACAGGCTGCGCCGTCGATCACGTAAGAATTCGGTATAGCGTACGGCACCGGAAGATAGATGGCTTTCCGGCGGGCCAGTCCGGCGTTGAACGCATCTTCGGCTTCGACCGGACAGACGCTTTCGCATTCTCCACATCCGATACAAAGATCCGGGTCTACCCGGCTCGGTTTCCGGCGCAGCGTCACCCGGAAATTTCCCGCCTCGCCCTCCACGGACACCAGTTCGGTGGAGAGAAGAATTTCGATATTTTCGTGGAAAAGCCCTTTACGCAGGCAATACTGGGAAGATGCATCACGGTCCACAAGGGGGAGCATTTTGCACATACCGCACCGATCGGTTGGAAACTGATAATCGAGCTGGCTGAGAATGCCCCCGACATGCGGCGATCGATCAATAAGGGTGACCCCGTATCCGGTTTCCGCCAGATCAAGGGCGGCGCGAATGCCGCTAATTCCCGCTCCCACCACCATGGCTTTGCCAATTTTTCTTTGCATGTTTGTGCCTTTCTCGGTTGAGCCGGTTAAGCCCGTTGAGCCGGTTAAGCCGGTTTAAATAAGGAAAAAAGCCAATGTTATATGACTGAACAATTCAACAGAAGTAACAACTCCAACGGGCCCAACGGACTAAACGGGCTCAACCGGCTCAACGGGCTTAACCGATCCCCACCACTTCGGCAAACTCTTCTTCCCTGAAATCCGTCAGCGGTGGTTTTTCATCAATATCTCTTCCGGCTTCATATTCGAACGCTTGCTGCGTATGCCAGGCAATGGTACGAAACAATTCCATAACCGGGATGTCATTGGGACAGGCGTTGAAACACTGACCGCATCCGACACAGGCGGTACTCATATGAGCCAGGCGTGTCAGGTGATAAAAAACCGTATCCGTGGGCATCTTTACGACGCCTTTGCGGCCGGCCCAGCGTAAATACTGGGAAGGCTCATGATCAAAAACATCCGTCACGAATACACACTCCCGGCAGTAACACACCGGACAGGCCACCCGACAGTTGTAACAGTTGACACAGTTGGCCAGATAAGCAGTCAGTTTCTCCAGACTGTTCGTGGCGGCGTGAGTCTCGGTGAACATCTTGTCTCGAAGCTCGGTTCGTTCAGCAGTCAGCTTATCAATCGCTTTCTTACGCGACGGTGGCTCTTCGACCTCCGTGAACGGGAGTCCGGCCATCAGCTCTTCCCCTTTGAGCGTCCGGGCCTGAACCAGAATCTGACGGTCAGTGTCCATGCCGTATAGACCAATGGCGATATCGGCTCCCGAAGGTATGGGTAATTCGCATACCTTACAGGCGGGAGCTGAATCAATGCCGTCCATGGTGGCACCGTCACCTGCAAGAACACTGGTGTAATATTTTCTGGTGGCTTCCCCGATATTCTCGCCGACCCATCGAAAATAATCCGTATTGCGATAGGCACCCAGACAATCGATGCCGATGATAACAAGGTCCTCGGTTCGTCCTTGCTTGAGCTTTACCAGTTCGGTAAATGCCCGTATTTCGCAGGGCCGCATGACCGCCGCTATTTTACTCCCTGACGGTTTGCGAGTGAGCCTGGATAGGACCTTGGCGCTATTGATTGGAAAGGACGGGGACAGCGGGTCAATCCCGTCCAGGCGCTTCGGATCGGTTATCAGGGTCGGCATCACCATGTTCTTCATCGGAAGCCGCCAGGGAACCAAAATTGCGTTGATATCGGCCAACTCCAGAAGGGCTTTTAAAAAATCCCGAAACGCTCCCAAAAGATCCTGATCCTCAACGTCTACTTGTACCGTTTTCGCCATGAGTCGCCTCCAGGTTTGAAATTAGAAATTTGAAACTTGACCGGAACATCGATAGAAATATGTTCTACCTGGATTTGAAGGTTACGCCCCGATTGACTCTCCAAAATCTCAGACCTTGCTGTTTCCAGTTTCAAGTTTCGAGTTTCAAGTTTCACCCTATATCACCATCTTCAATTTGGCCTCGTTGGGCCCAAGTTCTTTTATCTGGTTCACCAAATCCTGCATGGTCTCGGCCAGCAGAACGCCGTCGCTGGCGGCTATCCAGGTCAGCCGCAAACGCTCGGCCTCGAAACCGAATTGAGGCAGTATCTCTTTTAAAAGTTTGATCCGCCTGCGGGCTTTGTAATTCCCATTGATATAATGGCAGTCACCGGGATTGCATCCGCTGACAAGCACACCGTCGGCGCCTTCCAGAAGGGCCTTGATCACGTATTTGGGATCGACCATACCACTGCACATCATGCGAATGATTTTGATATTGGGTGGGCACGCCAGACGGGAGGTACCCGCCAGGTCCGCAGCGGTGTATGTGCACCAGTTGCAAAAAAAGGCGACAATCGTCGGTTCGAACTCGCTCATCCTTAAGCTCCTTTTATTTGTTCTGTCGGTCGTGTTAGTTGATTATGGTCCTTACTTACCTGACCCGGGCAAGCCGGAATGGCATATAAAATTGAAGATTGAAGGAATGCTGCCGATTTTAGCCTTAGTTCTAAGGTCACTACGGTGGAGCGCAGCGACTTCCACAATTCTTCAATCTTAAATTGCACTCTCCATGCATAAACAGAATAAGCTCGGATGCATTTTTGTCACAAATTTCCAATATTAGACCGAAAGTCCTAACCCGCTAATAGTCCGTCGATTTCCGCAAAGATCTGCTTGTCTGTGAAATGTCCAACCTTGGCCGCCCCGCTGGGGCAGTGGGCGGCGCAACTTCCACAGCCTTTACACACGGCTTCGTTTACTTCGCTGACACCTTTGAACGCATTGAATTCGATCGCCGAGTACGGACACAGCCCGATACAGCCCTGACAGCCGATACAGATATCCGGATCGATGCCTGAAATCATCGGGGCCACCGCTACCTGTCCGCAGCTGCTAAGGGCCAGCGCTTCAGCGGCCGCCCCTTTAGCCTGCGCAACCGTGTCGGGAATATCCTTGGGACCCTGGCAGGCCCCGGCCAGAAAGACACGGCTGGAAGCCGTAGAAACCGGCTCGAGCTTGGGATGCTCTTCCTGGAAGAAACCATCACTGCCGGTGTTAATCCCGAATAGACGTGTCACTTCGTTTGCATCCGGACGCGGTTCCATGGCAGTACACAGGATCACCATTTCGACCGAAATCGTCACCATACGGTCAGAGAGTGTATCTTCGGCCGTTACTATCAGCATCCCGTCCTTTTCATCCACCCGGGATGCTTTGCCGCGAACCATGCGCACGCCCTCGTTCTGCACGCGCTTGTAAAATTCCTCATATCCTTTTCCAAAACAGCGCATGTCGATGTAAAAATTAAAAATCTCCGTATGATGTCCGCACTTGTCCTTGAGAAGATGGGCATACTTTAGGGCGTACATACAGCAGGTGCGCGAGCAGTACTCATGATAGTTTATATCGCGGCTGCCGATACAGTGAAGGATCGCCACACTTTGGGGCGGATCGGTGAACTCGAAGCGGTCATTCGGGTCGCGTTTAAGGAGCCTGCCGCTCGTCGGCCCGGTTGCGTTGGACAGCCGTTCAAATTCCAGGTTGGTAAAGACATTGGCGTATTTGCCATAGCCGTATGGCGTCATCGGTGTCGGATCGAGGGGATCGAAACCGGTGGCAATAATTATGGAACCCACTTCGATCTCTTCTACCTTATCCTCCATGCTGTGGTCGATTGCGTCTCCTTCACAGGCACTCACGCACAGCTTGCATTCGCAGCATCCACCGCAGTCCACACAGCGGGCCGCTTCCTTTTTTGCCGCTGCTTCGGAAAAATTCAGGTCGACCTCATCAAAATTATCCGTCCTTTTATCTGGATCCATATGGGCGCATACCACCCGGTCGGCCTTATCGATTTCTTCCGGAATTTCCTGCCAGTTGTTTCCGGGAGGATTCTCCAACGCCAGTGCTTCTGCGTACGCATCGAGATTCTCTCCGCTGATAAATCGGTGCATGGCCGCCACTGCCTTGTGGCCGGCTGCAACCGCTTCGATGACCGTTGCCGGCCCGGTCACCGCATCACCGGCGGCAAATACGTCGGCAATGCTGGTCTGCATCGTGTGGGGATTGACTTTGAATGTGCTGCGTGAAGTCAATGAAAGATCCGGCTCTTGCTCAGCCCAGGTCACATCGATTTTCTGACCGATGGCCGGTATAACTGCATCGCAGGCAATGACGAATTCGGATCCCTCAACCGGCACCGGACGCCTGCGACCGCTGGCATCGGGTGGGCCGAGTTCCGTACGAATGCACTCAAACCCTGTCACTTTACCGTCCTGGCTATGGATGCCAACCGGTGCAGTGAGGTACGATATTTCGATACATTCCTCTTTGGCACCCTGTATTTCTTCGGGATAGGCCGGCATTTCCCGTTCGGATCGCCGGTAAACCACCGTCACCGTTTCAGCCCCCAGACGTTTGGCCACACGGGCGACGTCTATGGCAACATTTCCGCCGCCGATGACAATTACCCGCTGTCCGGGAATCTCTCCGCGACCCAGGTTTACCTCTCGCAAAAAACCGACGGCATCGATGACGTTTTCGGCCTGATCTTCTCCCGGTATGTGCATACGGATCGAGTCATGGGCGCCAATTCCTAAAAATACGGCGCAAAAGCCATCTTCCCGAATGTCATCCAGGGACAGATCCGATCCGAGGCGAACGCCGGTTCTGACTTCAATCCCGTGCCGCAGAAGATAATCGATCTCGTTGTCCAGAATATAAGGCGGCAGTCGGTAGTCCGGAATTCCCACCCGGAGCATACCGCCCAGCTGATCAAGTGCCTCGAAAATGGTTATCCGGTAGCCTTTTAACCGTAAATAATATGCCACTGTTAGACCGGCAGGTCCTGAACCGATGACCGCCACCTTCTCCGGCCGGTCTTCGATCTCGGACAGGAGCCACTCGGATGGATTCACCTGGTCTGCGGCAAACCGTTTCAGGGCGCGGATGGCAACAGGCGTATCCACCTCGTCCCTGCGGCATGCTTTTTCGCACGGGGCCGGACAGATGCGCCCCAGGGTCCCCGGCAGGGAAATGCGCTCCATTATGAGCTTGACTGCCTCCTGGTACTTTCCCGATTTGATAAGCGCAACATAACCCTGAACGTTGATCCCGGCCGGACAGGTCTGAACACAAGGGGCACGGTCGTACTTGTCGATACAGTAGGTAATCGGTACTGCCTGAGGGAAGGGCCGGTAGATGGCCTTTCTGGTCTTCGTGCCCACGTCCCATTCATTAGGAAAATCAACCGGGCAGAATTTTTCACACTCCCCGCACCCGGTACAATTGTCGGCGACGTAGCGGGACTTGCGGCGGACCTTTACCTTGAAGTTACCGATAAAGCCGCTGACATCCTCTACCTCGCTGTATGAGAGCAACTCGATGTTCGGCTCCTGGCCTACGGAAACCATCTTGGGCGTACCGATACAGGCCGCACAGTCAAGGGTGGGAAAAGTCTTGTCGTATTGAAGCATGTGTCCACCGACCGTGGGCTGTCTTTCCACTAAATAAGCTTTATATCCGGCCTTGGCCACATCGAGGGATGCCTGCATGCCGGCGATACCCCCGCCCACGACCAGAGTGTTGGTGCAGACCGGGAACCTGGCTGGGGTCAGGTCATATTGGCTCGCAACGCGCAAAATACCGGCACCGATAAGCAGCTTGGCTTTTTCAGTGGCTGCGTCTTCATCCTCGGTGACCCATGAAACATGCTCACGCACACTGACCATGTGAAACGCTCGATACGGATTGAGACCGGCCCGCTCACAGGCGCCCCGGAAGGTCTTTTCATGCATCCGCGGGGAACACGATGCTACAACCACGCGGGTGAGATAATCCGTGCAGATATCATTTTCGATGAGTTCCTGTCCTGGATCGGAACACATGAACAGGTAGTCGCGTGAAACCGTCACGTTCGGCAGCGTCGCAACATAATCGACAACTTCCCGCACCCGAACCCGGTAAGCGATATTAATCCCGCAGTGGCAAATATAAAATCCGATTCGTTCAGACATGTAAGACCTCCTGATCAAAGCCCGGTTCGACATGCTCAGGCATCATCGCTTCATCCCCCACCACCACCGACTCCCATAGCAATTCGGCCAGGTCCCGGACGACAATTTGACTCTCGACCCCGAGTTTTCTTACGACATCATTCAATATGCGAATACAGTAAGGACAGGCCGTGGCAATTATCTCAGCGCCGGTGTCAAGCGCCTCTTTTATTCGTAATCCACCTATGCCCTGTTCGGGGGGATAATCGATCCAGGCACCACCTCCGCCACCCCCGCAACACAGGCTTCTTTCTTTATTGTTGGGCATCTCAACCAGCTTCAAACCGGCAATGCTTTGCAGAACGCGGCGCGGTGCATCAAAGATGCCGTTATGGCGCCCCAGATAACAGGGATCGTGATAGGTGACGATGCGATCAATCACCTGCACCGGCCTTAACCGGCCCTGCTGAATGAGTCGGTCAAGAAGCTGTGAATAATGTTCACAGCTGGCAAAATTCTTCAGATCGGTATAGTAGTTTTTGAATGTGTTCAGACAGTGGGGGGAAGCGGTCAGTATCTTCTGTACGCCGGCACGTAAAATCAGCTCGGTGTTATTATGGGCAAGCTCCGCGAATACATCACTTGCGCCTAGCTGGAGCGCCGGATCACCGCAGCAGCTCTGCTCGCTGCCGAGAGTGCCGAAGGAGATCCCGGCTATTTCCAGCAATTGGGGCAGTGCCCGGCCGGCATTGATGGCATCGAGATCATAGGCCGTGGTACAACAGGTGAACAGGCCATACTCGCCATCAGGTGTGAAGGCAGGAATGTCCAGGCTCTGGGCCCATTCCAGGCGCTTTTGGCGGACACCATTCCAGGGATTGCCGTTGGCTATCAGGCTATCAAGCGGCATCTGAAATTGCTCGGGGATTCTTGCATTGTTGACATTGAGCATCCGCACCGCCTTGATGACGTCGATTATCTTTATACCGCGCGGGCAGTGCAGCCAACACGAATTACAGGTAACGCAGCGCCAGGCGGCCAGATCGACAGACTCCTCGGTGCCGGTGTCCAACGTCAGCTCGCGCAGGATGCGGCGCGGGCTGTAAGACGCAACCTGGTTCCAGGGGCATACGCTCGTGCAGGTGCCGCATTGCAAACAGCTCATAAAGGTTTCACCGACCCTGGCTCTTATATCCTCAACATCGACAACGGATTCTTTGACTGCTTTCTCCTTGACAGTTGCTAAAAATATTGCCAGCGGTCTGTAACACAGATGCGACCATTTCCCAAAAGGAACCTCGATGACAAGCATCGGTACGGCGATCGCCAGGTGGATGACATACATCACATACGTGCCCATGGGCCACTCGGCCAGGCGCAAGACGTGCATGATAATGCCGGTGAGTGTCGTCAAAAAAAGCAGGATCAAAAAAAGCCAGTCGGACAATTCAGAGTAGCGGTGGATCTTTTCTTGCTTCTTGAGACGGCTGCGGAACATTTCGACGGTAATTACCAGCAGGACGCCGGTGGCGTAATAGCCGAAGATACTCGTGAAATGCCAGCTGCTGTCATCGACCTGGAACCAGCGAATGAAAACAATGACCAGTGTCATCATGGTCAGATAACCGGTAACCAGGATGAAGTGCTTCAACCATCGGCTCCGGTCCTCCCCGCATTGCCGCCAGCGCTTCTGGGTTACAAAGTGCAGTACAAAGGCTTTTGCTTCCGTTAGGTACAACCAAAGTGGCACCTTCATATCGCTCATGATGAAGCGATACATTCTGAATGCGTTCGACAACAGGAAAGCCGACAGGATGGCAGCCATTATCAAATCACCGATCTCAATCCAGACAACCGGTGCAAAAGTGTTGACGGAAACGCGATCGGTGATTATCGGCCCGTGACCTAGCCAAAAGAGTAAAATAACGAAAAGGGCGACGAGTGCCAGGGCCACGAATTCCCAAGTCTCAGAGAGATAGAACCGCTTGGCAAGCCCTGTCCAGTCGTACTGAGTGGTTAACCAGCGGCGGGTGGCCATCATGGTCTCGGCCGGTTCGGCCCCCCTGGGACAGTCCTTGTTGCAGTCACCGCAGTAGTAGCACAGCCAGGGCTCGGGCGATTCGAGCAGCTTGTCTCTGAGCCCCAGCTGAAGATAGCGGTAAATTTTGCGTGGAAACGGATTCGATCCACTGGACAGAGGACACGATGCGCTGCAGGTGGCGCACTGCATGCAAATCGCCATGTCCCTGGCACCAAATCTTGCCACCTCGTGAGACAGTTCGGAATCTATACTGTTATTCATCAATCCAGACCATTTCCTTTACTCCAACAGTCCCTGGGTCTTACAAGGCAGAGCTGTCTGTATGTGACCTGGCCCACAGGGCCAGGATTTCTATGTTGCACTAAACGTTCTCCATAACTGCAAACGATCGATCGGCTTTTGTCAGCACATTAACCAGGTGAAGCAGTTCGTCGGCTTCCGGCGGTTTATTCATATAAGCTTCCGGTTCCGGAAAACCGCGTTCGACCGGCGCTTTTTTAAATTTCTGGTAATGGAAGAAGGTTTTTCGGTCCAGGGTCGAGAGCATAATGACCGGGATATGTTTCAGTCTTTGGTCGTGTTTCAAGTCCCGGTACAGCAATGTGTTTTCGTCACGATATTTCATGATGTTCAAAATAATAAGCGCTGGATTTTCTTCGATAATACGCTTCATACCTTTTGTTCCGCATTCCAACAAAACTGGCTCAAATTCGCTGCTGTCCAAAAGATTGTTCAGGAAAATGCGCGTCTCCGGCTCATCATCCATGACAAAAATTTTTTTTCTCTTTTTTGCGGGCGGCACGCGCGGTTCTCCTTGTATTCGGGAGTAATCAAATCATCAAACATCGCCAGCACCCGATTCTCTCCTCTCTTTTAGAGCATGAATCGTGCCATGCGACTTAAAACAAAATTCAGTTTTTATAACAGAGTGTTAGAACCTAAAGCCGGAACTACCCGTGCAAAGCGGATTCAGTTTTGTTGCAAGAACTGCAACATACAGAAGGGGATAAAATGAATTTTTATTTTAAATTCAGAGTTATACACAATTAATGCGATTTGCAACATAATTGCAACGTTTATGCAACACCTTAACGGCTGCAATGGCCAGGATCACCATATCGCAGCTGGCGGACAGCACCAGGCGGAGTGTGTAGGGCATGAAAATAAGTGGAGGGACTATGGGGTGAGGTTAAGTTTTTTCATTTTTCGCCACAGTGTCGTGCGATCAATACTCAACTCGCGGGCGGCTTTCTGCCGGTGCCAGCCGTGCTTGCGGAGTGCCTGCAATAATTTATCCCGCTCGTTCCGTACTGTTTGCGGGCGGTCATTGAGACCATTCGGCTGTTGGGATCTGCGGGTCGCCCTGCCGTCTTGCAGGTATACGGGCAGATGTTCGGGCTGTATAACATCCTGGCGGCAGATGATCAGAGCGTGTTCGAGAATGTTTTCCAGTTCTCTGACGTTGCCCGGATAGCCGTAATCGAGCAGAATTTTCATGGCCGATTCGCATATGCCGATCCGTCGATCATCTCTGGTGGCGCATAATCTGCGCAGTATATGGTGGATCAGAAGCGGAAGGTCGACCCGCCGGTCTTTGAGGTCCGGCAACTCGATTCTGAAGACATTCAGCCGATAAAAGAGATCTTCTCTGAACAGCCGCTTGGCGACAAGCTGATCCAGGCTTCTGTTGGTGGCGGAGATGATCCGCACGTTCACCTTCTGGGTATGCCGGCTTCCCAACGGGTAGAATTCCCGGTCTTCGAGTACGCGCAGCAGTTTAGCCTGGAGCGCAAGCGGCAGATCACCGATTTCATCCAGGAAAATCGTCCCGCCGTCCGCTTCGTTGAATCGGCCGGGCTTGTCCCGTTCGGCACCGGTGAAAGCACCCTTGGCGTAGCCGAACAGTTCCGACTCGAGCAGGTTGTCGGGAATGGCGGCACAATTTACTTTCACCATCGGCTCGTCCGACCGCCGGCTGGCCGAATGAATGACCTTGGCCAGCAGGTCCTTGCCCGTTCCGGTTGCACCTTCAATGAGGATGGTTGCATCAGTGGTCGCCACGACATGGACCGTTTCAAAGATTTTTTGCATGGCAGGATCTTTACCGATCATGTCGTGAAAAGTATATCGCTCCCTGATGGCCTGGTTGAGCTGGCGCACAAGGGTCAGATCGCGAAAGGTTGCCAGACCGCCGACGACTGTACCTTTCTCATTTTTGAGGGGCATATAATAGGCTCGGATCGGTATGGTCTCGCCGTCTTTGGTGGTCAACCTGCCCTGCCCACTGCTGCGGGTGCCTCCGTCGGCGATGGATTCTTTCAGCAGGCTTATATCGTGGGCCGCTGCGCCCTCAAAAACGGCGGAACAGGGTTTTCCCAGGACGTGACGTCGATCAAAACCGGACACCTTCTCGGCCTCACGGTTAAAAAATGTAATATACCCGCCGCGATTAACGGTAAAAATGCCGATACCCAGATTGTCCAGGATGATCTTGAGATTACGTTCTTCATGATGAATGCGATTGACGAGGTCGGCAATCGGGGTGTGGTCCTGTAAAATGGTCAAGCATCCCGCCAGGCTGCGCGCTTTATCATAAATCGGTGTGGCCAGTCGGGTGAGCAGACGTCTGGTAGCTTCTTCATTTTGAATTTCGATCTCGGGTTCTTCAAGGGAAAGCTCGTCATTACCTTTGATCAGACAACGGGTCATACATGGAACGCCGGTGAAAACTTCCCGGCAGTCCTTTCCGATAACTTCAATTTCTTTAAGGCCCATCAATGCCTGGGCGGTATAGTTCATGGACGAGATTTGGCGGTCAAATCCCACCGTAAAAGCGCCGATGCTCAGCTCGTCCAGCAGCTCCAACCACTGGTCGCACATTATTGAGAGGCCGTTTTGGTTGTTTTTTATATTCATTCTGGTGGTCCTGCATTCAACGGGAAGCCTGCTCGATCGGCAGTTCAATAGTGAATTTACTCCCCTGCCCCTTGCGGCTGTCGACGATGACCTTTCCATCATGACGTTCGACAATGCCATACACCGTCGAGAGTCCGAGCCCCACACCGTAACCTTCATTTTTGGTTGTAAAAAACGGTTCGAAAATATGGGGCAGATCTTCGGGGGCGATCCCCGGCCCATTGTCTGAGACGATGATTTGCACCTGCCCGTTGGGAGCCGCATAGCGCCCTTTTAGGGTCAGTGTGCCGCCATCGGGCATGGCATCGATGGCATTGAAAATCAGATTGATGACACATTGCTGCAGCTGGTTAAAGTCGCCGGTGATTGGCGGTATTCCCGGCTCGATGGAAATCAGTGGCCGGATGTTGCTCAACTCGAGTTTATGCTGGCTCAGGATCATGCAGCGATTGAGCAATTCGTCAACTTTCACCTCTCCAAAATCCGGTGGCGACTTGCGCGAAAAAGTCAGGAGGCTGGAAATTATATCCGAGCAGCGTTCGGTTTCATTCTCCACCAGGTCGAGGTAGCGCTGGAATTTTTGTCGCTGCTTTTCGTCCAAAGCACCGCGATTTATGATTCGGATCATCAACCTCAGATAGTTCAGTATCCCGGAAAGCGGATTATTAATTTCGTGTACCACACTCGCCGCCAATCGCCCCAGGGACATCATCTTGTCTTGGTGCAGTATCCGGGCCTAGTCTGCCATCTCGCGTTCGAGCTTGCGGACTTCCCTCAGATCCCTGAAAAAACACACCAGCCCGTCCTCACGTCCCCCGCCCATTAAAACCGATGCGGAAACCTGCACTGGAATCTTGCGGTCTGAGTTTCCAATCAGCTGTGTTTCATAAAGTGCCAGCCGCTTTTTACCGCCGTATTTTTCCCCTTTGAGTTCTGCTCGCAGGCGTTTCTCTTCTCCTGGCGCAAACAACCGGGAAATGTCCATTTTATGAATGACTGCATCCCGCGAGTATCCCGACAGTCTTTCCATGCTTTTGTTAAAACTGACTATCGTGCCATTGCCGTCACAGGCCAGAATCCCGTCCATGGAGCTTTCAATGAGGTTTTTTTGAAAATCGAAGGTTTTGACCAGCTGCCGGCTGGTTTGGGCATGTTCTTTTTCCAGCAGTGCGGTGTAATCGGCAAGCTGTTTGCGGGAGGTATAGCGATCCTGCGCTCTTTTCAGCGCAAGCTGAAGTTCTTCATCGTTGATCGGTTTATTGATGAAATCCGAAGCGTCCAGCTGCAGGGCCCGGATAGCCAGTTCCATTTCACCATAGGCGGTGGCGACAATGACCTCAATATCGGAGAACTTCTTTTTTATTTCCGCCAGAACCTGAAGTCCGTCCATACCCGGCATGCGGATGTCGGTGATGACAATTTGAGGGAGAACTTCCTGGCAACGTTTCAATCCGGCGATGCCGTTTTCGGCGGTGGCGACCTCATAGCCCGCATCCGCAAGGGCAATCGACATGACGTCGCGGATATCCTCCTCATCGTCGATCAAAACTATTTTCCATGGCAAGGACTTCGGCACGGCTGAAGCTCCCGGGCGTTTACCTTTTTCCAGAATGGTTCACACCTTGTACTGACAGATAGCATATGCGTGCGGAAAAGAAAAGTTATTCGCGAAGGGTCACCGGATGAAGCATTGACCGACGTACGGCTGGACAAGGGATTGCATCTCCCTGAGTTCATCCTCGCTGAAGGCGGGATCCATATCCCGAAAAAATTCCGGTTGCAGAATGCGCGCGTCCTGAAAACGCTGCAATACGTAAAGCTGCGCCCCCCGGATCAAGCGGCCGATCTTTTCTACTGCCGCCGCGTTTACCAGGGGTTTCACGCAGGTCGTTCGAAATTCATAGGCCGGGGCGGATTCCATCGTGATCCGGATGCTTTCAAGAATGCGATCCGGATGGCCCTCGGCTTGTATGAACGGGGAATAATGCACCGGGTCTGTTTTTATATCCATGGCGACATAATCGATGAGCCCGGCGCCAAGCAGTTTTTGCAGGACCTGGGGGCGGCTGCCGTTGGTATCGAGCTTGACCGCATATCCGAGCTGCTTGATTTGTTCGCAAAGCAGCACCAGGCCGGGCTGCAGCGTGGGTTCGCCACCGGAAATGACCACCCCATCCAAAAATGACCGGCGACTGTCAAGGAAACGGTAGAATTGATCCGCAGGGCATGCAGCGACGGCATCGGTCATGTCACCGGCCAGATCCGGATTATGGCAATAGGGGCAGTGAAAATTGCAGCCGGCCAGAAAGACGACACAGCTAACCTTGTCGGGATAATCGATCAGAGAGGTTTTCCGCAACCCGCCGATTCTCAGCATGGGTTCTTCAGAACCGGTGTCAATGGGATCTGTTTTACTTCCTGGTGTTTCCACAGCGGCTATCAGGCCGTTCGTTCCTGTTCGACGGGTTCGGGATTGGATTGAGAAACAGACGGCAGCACTTCGGCCATGGCTCTGGCGGTCGTTATCTTGACCGGGCGACCATGGGCCGGATTCTGTAGATTGAATGTTTTGCGCATCTCAAATTCGGTCTGTTTGCCGTCATTCCACTGTTTTACGGGCCGCAGGTAACCAACCACCCGGGAGTACACTTCGGTTTCCTGACTGCACTGCGGACAAATCCGCTTTTGACCGCTCAGATAGCCGTGGCTGGGACAAACGCTGAAGGTGGGCGAAAGCGTAAAATAAGGCAGGCGGTAATTATCGGAAATTTTGCGCACCAGGGCCTTTAAAGCGCCGGTATCGGTAATCTGCTCACCCACATAGATATGCAGTACGGTTCCGCCGGTGTATTTGGTCTGAAGATCATCCTGAAGCTGTAGGGTTTCGAAAAGATCTTCCGTATAATTGACCGGAAGCTGGGTGGAATTGGTATAATAGGGGGCGGCCCCATTTCGATATTCGATTTCATCGGCGCAGATAAGGTCCGGATACATTTTTTTATCGAGCTGGGCCAGACGGTAGGACGTACCCTCTGCGGGCGTAGCTTCCAGATTGAAAATATCGCCGGTTGCCTCTTGTACATCCGTAAGCAAACCGCGCAGGAAATCCATGACCTCGAGGGCAAATTCCTGGCCGGCCGGGGCGGCAATATCCTGACCGAGGAAGTTCAAACAGGCTTCGTTCATACCGATAATGCCGATGGTCGAAAAATGATTTTTCCAGTAAAGCCCGCCGGCAGCCTTGATTTCGCGCAAGTAGAATTTTGAATACGGATAGAGATTCTTATCGGTAAATCTTTCAAGGATCTTGCGTTTTATGGACAGGCTTTCCACGGCAAGGTTCACCTTCTCTTTCAGGGTGTCGAAAAATTCGTCCCGGGTGTTGGCAACATAGCCGATCCGCGGCAGGTTGATCGTCACCACGCCGATGGAACCGGTTAAAGGATTGGCCCCGAATAGTCCCCCCCCTCTTTTCAAAAGCTCCCGGTTGTCAAGACGCAGGCGGCAACACATGGATCGGGCGTCATCCGGCGACATATCCGAGTTCACAAAATTCGAAAAATAAGGAATGCCGTATTTGCCTGTCATCTTCCAGACCGGATCCAGGCTGGAGTTGTCCCAATCGAAATCAGCGGTGATATTGTAGGTCGGGATCGGAAACGTAAACACGCGGCCTTTGGCGTCGCCGGCCATCATCACCTCGGCGAAAGCCTGGTTGATCATGTCCATTTCCCGCTGGAAAGCGTCGTATGTCTCCGCCTGCTCCTGGCCGTTCAGGATGACGGGGTGATCCTTTAGAATTTCGGGTACATAAAGATCAAGGGTGATATTGGTAAACGGCGTCTGAAAACCGACGCGGGTGGGAATGTTGATATTGAACACAAATTCCTGCAGGGCCTGTTTGACATCCTCATAACCGAGACCGTCATAAGACACAAAGGGCGCCAGCAGGGTGTCGAAATTTGAAATGGCCTGGGCACCGGCCGCTTCTCCTTGCAGTGTGTAGAAAAAATTAACGATCTGCCCCAGTGCCGATCGCAGATGTTTGGGCGGTGCACTTTCGACCTTGCCTTCGACGCCCTTAAAACCGTTTTTGAGCAGGTCTTTCAAATCCCAGCCGACACAATATACGGATAAAAGGCTCAAATCGTGGACGTGCAGATCGCCTTTCTTGTGGGCATCTCTGATCTCGGGCGGATATATGCTGTTCAACCAGTATTCTGTGGTGACATCCGAGGAAATATAATTGTTCAGGCCCTGAAGCGAATAGCACATATTGCTGTTTTCTTTGATTTTCCAGTCGAGTTTGCGGATGTAGTGCTCGACCAGGTCAATATTGGCCTTGGTGGCAATTTTTCTGATCTGGGCATGCTGTTCACGGTAGAGGATATAGGCCTTGGCGGTTTTATAAAATGGCGAATCCAGAAGGACCCGCTCAACAATATCCTGGATCTCCTCAACCTCCGGAATCGGCCCCAAACGCAGGTCGTGGGCCAGGGTAAGAACCCGCAAGGTCATTTTCCGGGCTTCGTGGTCGCTGAATTCTGCGGTTGCTTTGCCGGCTTTGGCGATAGCGGCTGTAATCTTGGAAGAATCAAACTCGACAATTCTATGGTCACGTTTTTTAATTTTTTCGAACACTTTGCCACCCCTGCTGTCATGCCAGATCAGAAACTGTTAATCAGTTTTCGGTACTGGGATTCTGTTTGGCCGGCTATGGCAGCCGGCTTTTTAAAGCTCACCAGAAGGATCGCGGTCAATTACGGAAATGATTAAAATCGACAGCGGAGTAATAGGATATCACAACATATTGTTATCTGTCAATAATAAAAAACAATATGTGGTAGGGGTGAGTGATGTCTAGTAAGGGAGAACGAGAAAAGAAAAGAGTTTGTGTTCCAGGCTCCAGGCGCTGCAACACTGGATGCTTGATGCTGGATCCTGGATGTTGGTGCTTTGGATATTAGCAAAGAGTGCCATCCTTGAACCAGCATCAAGTATTCGGCATCAAGGATCATTTAATACTTAGTTATAATTAGGAGATGCTCTGGTTGTGCTACAAATCACATGCCGTGTTTCTCTTTCGGCGGCGTCACCCAGATATAGTCCGCATATGACAGCGCGACTTCATTTCCGACCGGTGCCAGGAATATGGTTCGAAACGCTGCACCGTTCAGGGCGTAGGTGCGATCCGGAATTCCGAATTTGTAGATGATGTGTCCGTTGCCCGCCAGAACCACCATGACATCATCTCCCAGCTGCCGGTCGATGGACGCGGCCATCGTATCTTCCCACAGGCACTGGGCCTGATAAAAATATTCAAAATTTGTATTCCCGCTGAAATGGTGATGCTTGAATATAGGTTCCAGGTAAGCCCGATGGGCCTCGTTGGTGGTGTCGATATTTTGCGGCAGGTGTATTTTGTCACTTTCCAATAAATTATCGATGCCGCCCACACGAACCCTGGAAGGAATGTAAGACGGAACGTTCAATCCCACCAGTCGCAGATTGTTGTCTTTGACAAAGGTGAGAATGTCTCTGTAAAGGCTGAAAGGAAAGCGCCAGTTGGCATACCACTGCACCTTTTCCAAAAAGTCGGTTTCCGCTAAACTTCCCGCCGACCATTGGTCCAAAACAGGTTGATAGGTGAAATCAAACATCTCCATGCCAACCGCCATATCGGAGTGAATACCGGCAAGGTCGCGGATGAGCTGCAGCTGGATCCTGTGGTGAGCCGGATCGGTGTGCCTTTCACCGATATAAACGACCCGGACGGCCGCCAGGTCGGCCAGCAGGTCGGCATACGCAACCGGCTGTCCTGTTTGACCAGATATGATGGTCCCTTCAGCGAAGGATATATCCGAATCTTTCATCACCACCGTCTGAGGTGCTGCCGCGCAACCGGCAACCATCCAAGCAAGCATCGCAGTCCAGAGAATTTTCGAAATCATAGTCATTTGGCACTTTGGGTTTGATGTGCTGTTAGTTGTAATAAGGCGATCACCCTAATGCCTCATACTACGAATCCCTTCCTTGCTCAAGACAATCTTGGCCGTTGCGTGAAAAGTCATTATCTCAATTAGACGCAAACACTCGATACTTGATTTTTTTTCAATTATACGCAATACTCACCGAATGCGTTATGATGAAAAACCGATTTACCGCAAACTAATCGTTCCCTGGTATGATACCCAGAAATTCTGCCTGTTCGTAATCCTGTTAATGCTGCTGGTGTTTTTGTTTGCACTGGCGGGGGTTTCAACCGCCGGGGAATTTCCCGAGCACCGTACAAAGATATGGCTGCCGATCCTGCTGCTTGTGTTGAGTGCCGGTGTCATTATTTCCACCGCTGTCCGCCTGATCAAACGCTTCAGATATCGCTTCTCAAAAGATCTGCGCCTTTAAAAAACAAATATCAGGGGTCGCGTCACATTCGATTTCTCCGGGTAGCTGGATGATGTGTGAAGATGCTTTCCGATGGGCGCCGGTCATTGCAGCCGTTTTTAGCTGCCATCCCGGCCGCTAATAGGATGCTTCGATCGCTTTTAAAATCTTCATAAAGGTGCCAGGTGAAATATACCCTTCCCTCACGTCTATGGTATCACCTTCTTTTGTCAAAAATAAATTATAGGGGAGCCCGCGAACCCGAAACGCTCTGGTCGCATATCGCTCCCGGTCGGTATCGACTTTTATGAGAAAAAAATTTTCATTTAAATAAGAAACTACCTGTGGGTTTCGGAAAGTCTCTTTCTCCATCTTATGGCAATATCCACACCACTGGGCCCAGAAATGAATGAATATCTTTTTATCATTTGAATCGCGCAGGGTTGCATACTCCTTGAAAGAATACCAATTCAAGGAATTTGAAGCGGCATCTGCGACAGCGGATCCGTAAAATACCAAAAACACGATCAGCAGCATATATGTGATCGCCCTGTTAATCGTAACGTGCATTATCGCATACCTCTTTCATTCGAATTGCATCATCCTTAGCTAAAAGCCGGCGAAGCGCCGAATGATTCGCAGACCGGCTCGCCGAAAATGCGCAATGGTAATTATATCATTGCCGCTGTCGCATGACAAATGCCCGGGCCCGGCTGATATCGAATTCGTGGTTAAATACAGCGTGGAAAGCTATGGAAAAATACAACAGACAGGATTTATACGGATTTGGATCCCGTGCACCTAAGCAGGATATAATCTGATAAAAGTGACCGCTTCTATGCAGTGATATCCATTGTTCCAGCGGGACGTGAGATTTGCCACTTAATGGGGGGTAAGGGTATAAAGTATTCTGTTCTCTATAAAAGAGGTTCCATCCTTGTTAATCCAGTTTCCAGTTCCAATTTCAAGTTTCAACAGGTTCCTTTTTTAACGCGCAACGCGCAACCCGTAACTCGTAACATCATCTTTGAATGCAAACGCAACATTCTGTCTGAGATCGACACCAAATTTTCGATATGAAGTTATTAAGCGCCTATCCCCCGGCAATCATCGGAATCAGGATGATCTCGGCATGATCCGGAACCGGCGTTTTTTCAAAATTCGGCCTTGAAACCAGCTCCCCGTTGACCCGCACGACCGCATAAAAGTGCCCGTCATTAAGCTCCTCGAGCACCCGTGCAACGGTCATTCCCTCTTGCCAAGGGATTTTTTCATCACCGATGGTGATCATGACTGCACGCCGTTTGCTTTTAGAACTTCCAGGACTTCGGGAAAATCGATGCCGAGTCGCCGGACTGTCTCGAGAGTGGGGATACCGTCGGGTGTCCAGCCCCTGCGTTTGTAAACGGCATCCTGGAGTTGTTCGTATTCCTGCTCTCTGAGCTTTCTTAAAACGGCCAGTTTTTCGGCTGTCTCCTTACCGCTAATATCCACAGCATATTTTTCAACAAGCTGCTTGTCATATCGCTCTTGGCGGGATTCGTATTCTTCGGCCGTAACAGGTCCCACCGCACGGTAGGGGATGCGGTCATGCTCTCTGCGGCCGCAGCCCATCTTCAGATTAAAGATGCGCTGAAAATTATAGACCGCCTCGCTGGCGCTTATCAGGGCATCCGGCGTGGCTTTGACACCGGTAACTGCCGAAAAATACTCGGCATACCACTGAACGTGTTTCATCACCTTGGCCGGTTCAGCCGAGTCCTTGTTGTCTTCGGGTACGATATCGTTCCAGGGCAGCTTGCACAGGCCGCACAGACCGAACCATGTGCGGAACATGGGAAACCAGTGCAGGGCTTCGGCCTTATCCTCAAACGTAGGCATGTAGTTGTGTACCATGTCCAGAAATATCAACCAGGCTTCATCGTGCTGGGGACCTTTCAGGGCCATACCGTACCCGCCTTGCTGAGCCAGGGATTCTTTGGTCATGTACTCGGAAAATTCAAGCCCCTTTGCTTCCATGCCGATGTCTTCCATGATGCCAATATCCGCACCGTACTCTTTCGAAAAAATGCCTTTCATCCTGCGGACGCCCTGGCCCACGACAGCACCGAAGCCGTCGCCGGCGGCCATCTGATGGACCAGTTCCAGAGCATTTAAACGGTTTCCGAAACTCAGATCCATGCCACCGGTGTGGGAAGAATCGATCAATCCCATTTCGTAACACTCCATGACAAAGGCGATACAGGTGCCCACCGATATTGTATCGAGACCGTAAGCGTCACAGTAAAAATTCATCTCTATGATAGTGAACGGGTCAAAAATACCCAGATTTGAACCGCATCCAGCAATGGTTTCGTATTCCGGGCCGTCCACGAAGACCTTTTTTGCCTTGTAAGGGCCTGTGAGGGGAACAAAATCTTTCACACCGTGGGAGCAGGCGACCGTACATCCTTTCCAGCAGCCGTCAAACCCGGGATCAAACAGGTTGCGATAGACTGGACCGCCGATCAGATCGGCACCGGAGTGTTGACCGTACCGGAAATTGTGCACCGGCAGCAGATCGAAATCATTCATGATCGGAACCAGGTGAGTGGTGCCGATTTTTGACATTTCATTCTGTTTGGGATCCAGCTCTCTGATTTCACGAGAGTGAAGCCTTCCAACGATTTTCAGACCTTCGATATCGGCCGGATTGTTGGTGCCGATGGAAACCGAATCCCAGCGGACCACAATCGCCTTGATGCCCTTATCGGCAAAAACCGTACCGAGGCCTCCCCGACCGGCTTGCTTATAGCGCACCCGTTTGCGTTTGGTGTCGTACCAGGTAAAATTCAGACAACCGATTAAGGTATGTTTGGCGCCGGGTCCGGTGGACACCACGGAAATGCCCGTTTTTTTGCCCTGTGAAAAATAATCGGTAAGTACACGCGACATTTCGTATGAATCTTCCGGGAGTCCGGGGATTTCCAGGATCCGAATTTTCTGATCCATTCCGTCTATATAAACAACCGTGTCACCCATTGTCTTTCCAACGACCTCAAGAGCGTCGAATCCCGAGAATTTCAGATAGGGCCCGAAATAACCGCCGACATTGGAATCGATCACCGATCCGGTGGTGGGAGATATGGTGGTAGCAATGCTTTTTCCGGAACCCGGATAAATCGGCGTCCCCCCCAAAGGTCCTGATGCGATGCAAACGGCGTTTTCCGGATCATTCCAACGGGTCGTGCCGGAAACAGCATTCCACAACAGCCACAAATCAAATCCGCGGCCGCCGACAAACACCTCTTTCATCTTTTGGGTAACAGGCTCGATGGCAACTGAAGCTGCGGAAAGGTCAATGCTCAAGTATTGATTGGCATAGCCTTTGTCGATGTCCGGTCTTTGATAGTCCAACGCTTTAATCTCTTTGATGTTCAATTCTGACATGTTTGCTTTCCTCTGATAGTAACAGCTGTAATAAAAATCACCGATAAAGAGATTTTCTCCGTTTATGGCCTTAGTGTCAAGGCGAAATTGCATCGCTGCTCTGAGCGGCTTTCAGTGAAATTCGTTGCTTTACAACGATAAATGCCATGAGTAAAAATCCGCAGAGCGTCACCCAAAGATGGGGCGTGATCATGGCAAAGCCGGCAATGATGATGATCCATTTCTCCAATGGGTCTGTTTTGCGAAACAACCAACCTTGCAAACCGGCAGCTAAAAACACCACCCCCAATAGCGCGGTGATTGACGAAAAAATTATATTACCGACCGAACCATGGGTTATCAGGGCGGGATTGTAGACAAACATGTAGGGGATCACAAATCCGACAATCGCCAATTTTGCGGCGGTAAAGCCCGTTTTGACCGGGTCCGCGTCAGCGACACCCGCTCCGGCATAAGCACAAATCGAAACCGGCGGCGTAACGCAGGCAATGATGGCGAAATAGAAACAAAAAAGATGCGCCGCCAGAACATCGACTCCCATACGCTCCAGGGCCGGTGCGGCCAGGGCCGCCGTCAGGACATAGGCCGCGGTCGTAGGCAAACCGATACCGAGAATTAATGACACCACCATGACCAAAAACAGGGCAATTAAAAGAATACCGCCTGAAGAAGCGATGATCCCGCTGCTCAGAGACAATCCCAGTCCTGTGTGGGTCATGACGGCCACGAGAATGCCTGCACAGGCACAGGCCATGGCAACCATCACAGTGTTGCGGGCCCCTTCGCTCATGGCTTCAATTATCTTACGGGGAGTCATCCAGGTTTCCCGATTTAAAAACGAAGTGACAATGCAACACAGAATGGCGTAGAAAGCTGCCATCATCGGGGAATAGCCTTTGATCAGTAAATATATGATGGCTATCACCGGTATAAACAAATAGGATTGTTTAAGGACCGTTTTAGATGAGGGGATATCCTCTTTGGGAAGACCTGACAGGCCGGTTCGCAACGCTTCAAAATGAACCATGGCAGCCACCGAAACAAAAAACAGTACAGCACTGATGGATGCGCCTATCGCTATTTTCAGGTAATCGATGCCTGTAATTTCGGCCATGACGAAAGCTGCTGCGCCCATCACCGGCGGCATGTATTGTCCCCCGGTGGATGCGGCTGCCTCTACCGCGCCAGCAAAATATCGCCGGTACCCGATCCGTATCATCATCGGTATGGTTACGCTCCCTGTGGCATAGACATTGGCAACGGCAATTCCCGTCATTGTACCGAACAGCCCTGAGGAAACCACGGATATTTTTGCCGGTCCGCCCCGCGATTGGCCGGATACCCACGTGGCGAAATTGCTAAAAAACTGACCTGTCCCTGCGCGCAGTATAAACGATCCAAATATTACAAACAGGATCACGTACGTCGCGGATACGCCGGTGAGCATGCCGTAAATACCTTGATCCGTATCAAGGTACATCATTTCAACCATGCGCTGAAACGGAAACCCGTCATGTGTCAGGATACCGGGCAGGAAGGGTCCCAAAGGAAGATAGAGCAGTGCTGCAATGGCCAGGTAGGAAAGAACAGTGCTTACGGCTCTTCGGGTGGCTTCGACAATGAGCACGACGTTGACCGTGCCAAAAATCAATTCCCTGGGCAGCAGATCCGTAGCAAAGATCCAGCGATTTTCCAATCGCTCCAGTTCCAAAATTCCCATTGATGCCACCACCAGGGACAACACCGACAGAAGAATATCCGGGATGGAAGGTCTGTCTTTAGGAGAATTTTCCCGGGCCGGGAAAAGAAGAAATGCAAGCGGAAGCATAAACATCAGATGCATGGAGCGCTGAACACGGGGATTGAAAAGACCGTGATAAACTGAAAAAAGGTGAAGGGCTGCCGCGCCGACTGCAATCACGGTAATGACGGTTCCATAACCTGCACGCAGGGGGCGCGGTTTTGCAACCTTCTGGGAGAGCAAACCTTTCACAACCTCTTTGATGGAAGACATAAGCGCCTCCTAAGCTGATTAAAACCTGTTGCGGGAAAGAGAAAACATGGTGTTGTGTCCCACGTGTAATATTAAAATTCAGATCGGTTCTTATAATTTATATGTGAGACACAACACTCCAGTCACGTTATTTGATATACCCTTTCTCCTTGGCATATTTCATTGTCCCGGGATGAAGATCGGCACCGGTACCCTTTACCGCATTGGCAGGGGTGAAATCCTTGAATGTGGGTGAAATTTTACGAATGCGCTCGGGATTTTCCATGATCACTTTGGTAATCTTGTACACAACGTCTTCGGGTACATCATTACGAACCATGATGGCTGTGGACAAAAGCGCCGTACGAACACTCTGATCCTGTCCCTTGTAAGTGCCTTTTTCAATCACATACGGTGAAAATGACCAGTCGTTAATGAGAAAATCTAAAAGTGGCTGGGGCATTTCCAGCAGACGAATGGGTCGGGAAATAGCCACTGAAGTAAGGATAGACGCCGGGGGAGAAATAATGACGAATGTCGAGTTCGCGTTGCGGTCTTTCAACTGGGTTTCGATGTCCCCGTATCCCAGATGGCTAACCTTACCGCCCCACTTTTTGATGTCCTTGTAGGTGACGTTGTAAAAGCCCAGTACCGTTTTAGTGCACCATTCATCGGTGGTTCCGACCCGGTCGGCCGCCAGCTTCAACGGTATTTTATTCTGAACGATTTCATCGACACTTTTGATACCGCTATCCTGGGTGACAACGAATTGGAGCGGGTTTTTGCCGAAGCCTACCGCAATGGTGCGGATGTTTGGATACGCTTTTTTATACGGCATCTTCCCGTTGGAAGCCGCATTGATAAAGGGCGGAAAAGCAAAACCCAGATGGACTTCTCCGGAATTGACCCGGGGCGGATTGGCAAGACCCGAACCGGGGACGACCTTAATGTTGATAGACGGTTCCTTCTCTTTGACCAGCTGCACAATTTGTGAAAAAGCCTGATACCATCCACCGCCGGCGCCCCCTGCTGCGGCCTTCAGGGTGACGGCCCAGGTGGCGGGTGCCGCAAATAGAATAATAAATGCTCCAATAACCAACATGTTTGTTGTAGTTCTCAATTTCTTTGACATAATTTGCCTCCTCTCTTTGTTG
>Ga0126331_1000137_pt1 | contig 31372 bp, 27 predicted proteins | sample InaspJWI98metaG_FD_96379 | JGI IMG/M metagenome (GOLD analysis project Ga0126331, IMG submission 96379) | Marine gutless worms symbiont microbial communities from Oahu, Hawaii - Inanidrilus sp. 2 OAHU.JWI-98 metaG | ecosystem: Host-associated > Annelida > Digestive system > Unclassified | place... | reverse complement strand
TTCGACTTCACCATCCGCAACGCCTGGCAGAAGTAATTAGAGGAGTTAAATTTGTCAATGGTGTCGAAGAAAAACGGATTGCCGCCTAATTTCTTCATACACAACTATTGACTATATCTCGGTCATCGTTTATAATAAATTGGACGGTATCAGGATATTTCCGGCCTTAGGTCGGGCACGGGTCAGTTGCGGCGCCGCCTACCCCCCGCATGGTGTGCAGTTTGTCGCCCGGGGAGTTAACTACGGTGCGGACGGTAAGCCTGAGACGGCCGATGATTTGATCCTCGATGCGGTCGATGCAAAATGGTGGCTGGAAGAAGAAAAGACGCGAGACAACGATGATGATCTACAATACCTCCAAACATCCGTGCTCAATGGACTGTATACGCCGGTGACGACCTACGGTCCGATCGAGACGCGCTTCCAACGCAGAGAGGGTGTCGGTCTGATCGCAATTGGCGCGGCCTATACTGATGAAGGCCAGGAGTTCAAGGCGCGATCCCTGTTGGGTGTCACCGTGCCGGATTTTATCACCCATATAAAATAAGTTCGGGTTGGTATGAATACCTTTAGCGTCGCTGAAAATAAAACGATCCGGATTGTCGGCCGGGACTTCCTGTTTTTGGTCGCGGATAAAGCCATCTTCGAGATGGATTCCTCAACGCGAAATATCCTGGATGATTTGTATCCAAAGGGAGTTTTAACGCAGCAGGAGGTGATGGCCGGCTTAACTTGCGTATCCGCTCAACAGCGCGAAGAGCTATTCCAGGGTTTACTCAAGCGACGCGTCATCATTCCGGTAAACAACGAAGAGTCTATCTCAAAACGCGGGAAACCGCACAATGCATCAATACCTTTGAAGACCTTGATTATGCATCTAACCGATGCCTGTAATCTGAGCTGTCGCTACTGCTATCACGCCGAATGGGATCAGAATTCAAGGCAAAAAAAGGGGATGCGTTTGGAAGTGGCCCACAAGGCAGTCGATTTTCTGTTCGATCATGCCGGCGAACTGGAAGAAGTGGTTCTGGTCTTTTTTGGCGGTGAGCCGTTGCTGAATTTCAAGGTGATCCCGGCCGTGGTGGATTATGCTTGTCAGAAAGCTTCCGAAGACGGCAAAAAAGTGACTTTCGCTATAACTACCAACGGCACCCTGCTTACCGAGGAAATCATTGATTTTTTTCGACAGAAAAACATCGGAGTTACTGTGAGTATGGACGGAACTGAGAGCGTTCACGATCGCTACCGGCGCTTTCCCGATGGAAGCCCTTCCTATGGAATCATGCTTCCGAAGATTAAGCGATTGCTGAATGGGTCGGATAACAGACCGGCCGTCGCCAGAGTCACGCTGGTAGAGGGTCCGGACAAGGTACCCCAAATACTGGATCACCTGCTGGACCTGGGTTTTACGGAAGTCGGGTTTGCGCCGGTTACGACCGGGCATCAGGATTATCAATTGAGCAACCATGACATGGATCTTCTGCTAGGGGAATTTCAAAATCTTTCACAAAAGTTCCTATATGCTGCTGAAAAAAGAAGATTCTATGGTTTCTCGAACGTCATCGATATGCTGGTCGCACTTCACCAAGGCGAAGTCATGAACTATCCTTGTGGCGCAGGCCTGGGTCTTTTTTCCACAGACCCGCGTGGAAAACTCTATCTCTGCCAACGGTTTACCGGTCAGGAAGAATTTTGTATGGGCGATATCTTTAACGGATTTAATCATGAAAAGCTCGAGACATTCAGAGATCAAGCGGAAATCAGCAATAAGGCGGATTGCAAGCGATGTTGGGCCCGCACCATTTGTACAGGCGGCTGCTACCATGAAGCCTGTGTGAGGGAAGGAAACCATCTCAAGCCGAATCTGCATTACTGCGAGTGGATCAAGCAATGGAGTGAGATCGGCTTGGAGACATACTGCCAACTTGCGACCACTGATCCTGAGTATTTAGAAATGCTATGCATGTCACGAGGCTATCGGTCTCATATGACCGTCAAGGAAACAAAAGGAGGATCATATGAAAAAGAAAGGGCTTAAGGCCTTAAATAAGCGTGCCAAAAAACTGGAGGAAAGAGAAGTCTTCGGCATGGGGGATGTGGATGTCCTGACGGGCCAACCGATCGGGTGCACCACGGTCTTTGATACCGGCTGGGAGACCAACCCAAGACCCACAACCCCCATGGGAAACTGCGTCTCCAGTACCAGAGACTTTACGAGTTGCTCAGGTCCCTGCTGGTGGCCGGCCCAAACGCCGGATAATATCACCAACTGGCCGGAATTCCAAAATCAGTGCCTGGCCGTTGAGCGGGACTGGAGAAATTTGAATTTTGTCATCAAAAGATAAGAAGGGAGGCTAACATGAGCCGCAGTTTGAATAAAGCCTTTTATATTATTGTGGTGGTTTGTTGCTTGGTCGGCCTTTCCTTTCCGGCTATGGCAAAAGATTACCTGTATGTACCCGCCAATAATTATCTGTTTATAATCGATTGTGATACGGACACGGTCGTAAAAACCTTGACCTTTAACGATTATATCGTGGGAGCTATTCCGTCGCCCGATGGCAAGCGCTATTATATGAATAGCTGGCATTCTATTTATGAAGTGGATACCCAGACCGATCAGATCGTTGATAATCACGAGTTTTGGTCGGATTTAAACCGGGTGACGATCATGCCTGGCATTGCTGTGTCCGCGGACAATAATTTTCTTTATATGAGCGTTTCGATTACCAAAAAGAAACTCAACATTCCCAGGCTCAATGTGCTACCACCCCAGCTGGTGGTTTACGATGTGCGCAAAAAACAGGTGGTCAAAAACTTTGAAATCCCTCCCACCTGTACCGCCCTCGTCAGCCCCCCGGACGATCCGGATAATATAGTTCTTTTAGCCCAGGATGTGTTCAAGCTTAATTTAAAGAATGGAAAGCTCACAAAAATGTTAGGGGTTCTAAATCCTGAGGCGGGCAAGCCGGGGTTGAATGCTTTGGCCATCTGGAATAACTGGAGCCCGGGGAAAAATGGCTTTGTCAGTGTACCGGCTTATTCGGCTGAAGCCTTATTTTACATGCTGATCGACAAGAAAGGCAATCTTCGCATGCAAAAAGGAGAGGAAGTCATTTTCGCTTATTCCAGTATGGTTTCGCCGAACTCCAAATATATCTATGCTGTCATGGACGAGGTCTACAAGATCGATATTGAGACCGGCAAAACCCTTGGCATGGACCCCCTTGAGCGGGGAACCTGCTACAGCGTTGCCGTGACTTCAGACGGCAAAAAGATTTATCTCGGCCCTGGCGGGCCGGATCTGAGCGTTTATGACACCGCAACCATGAAGCGCCTGGGAATTATTCCTTTGAAGAGCGACGGTCTGATAGCGAGTCTGATAACCAAGTAGCACCAAATCATCGCCGACAATAGCAGAAGGGAGAGAGATAATGGAATATCTCTCTCCTTTTGTCTGGCGGGTTTGAGGTATCCTATGGAGCTGGCCATTCATCTCAGAGATCCTGCACAGGCACATGTCCTGAACGATTTGTCCGGTCATTTGTCGAACGTGTATGGAGAAAAGGTGTTTGACGGATTGGATCGGTCCGCGTTGATTGACCAAAGTTCTTTGCGCCTTTATAGCGGTGATGAATTCTGTGTCCAGCGTCTGCCCCATCCGGATGAATTGGATGCCCTATGCCAGTTGGCAAAAGGGAAAAATAGGGGGCTGACATTTTTGACGCCGCCGCTTACGGATGATGGAATGGATAAATGCAGCCTTCTGTTTGATATTCTTGAAGAAAGGGATCATCGGACCGAAGTGGTGGTCAATGACTGGGGGGTTCTCTTATTTTTGAAAGAGAAGTACCCATCGTTTCAGCTATCAATAGGTCGACTCTTGAACAAGGGTTTCAAGGACCCTCGCTTGATTAACCCGGATGAAGCTTCTGAATTTTCGGCTGAGACGGCCGAGCTTTTTAATACGTGCACGTTTGACTCTGTTGAATTTCAGGCAATGATGCAGGAACTGAATGTAACGCGTCTTGAATGCGACCTGTTTCCCTTTGGTGGACCTGAATTAAAACACCAAGGACGGCTTCAGACATCTGTATATTTTCCTTTTGGATACATTACCACCGGAAGAGTGTGTTGGATGAAATCTTTTAATAGCTCTAGCGAAAAAAAATTTTCCATATCCAATGGATGTCGTCAAACATGCAATAAAATTTCACTGAAACTTAAACGGACTCACACGAATCTGCAGTTGTTTCAGGCTGGTAACACGATTTTTTATTTATATGCGCCGTCGAAATTAGCTGCCCTGTTGAAGCGGGCAAAAACCCAAAAACTACGCCTGGTCTATCAAGGTCTGATTGTATGATCCTATGAAAATTACAGCCCCTCTAAGTTCCGCAAGGGAAGTGGAAATGCTTCTTCACTATGGCACAGATGAACTCTATTGCGGGGTTCGCACACCCGAGTGGGAGGAGCATTTTGGAGGGCACTTGTGGATAAATCGCAGGAGTCCCCACGGGGCGAATCTGGGATCTTGGGAAGAAATTCAACAGGTGGTCCGGCTGGCCCACAGCAGCCGGATCCCGGTTCATGTTACCCTCAATGCCCCCTTTTATACCTCGGCCGGAATGGATTATCTCATAAAATTGGCCGAAAAATTGATCAGCGACCTTGAGGTTGACAGCCTGATTGTCAGTGACCTCAATTTTCTGATGCGCCTCGCCGGCCAAAAGCTTCCGGTCAACCTGCATCTGAGCAGTTTGGGAAGCTGTATTAATTCCCGAGCGGTTGACTTCTATCAGTCTTTGGGTATCAAAAGAATCATTTTGCCCAGACAACTGCACATTTCAGAGATTAGGCGCATCGTGACGCAAACCGTCTCCCCGATGGAGTTTGAGGTATTTGCGGTCAACGACGGTTGTCTTTTTGAAGAGGGATTCTGCCAGACAACGCACGCGCTCGGGGGGCCTTTTTGTTTAACGGATTGGCAGGTAAAGGTCCACCGCTTCGATGGCAATTCAATATCGAATACACAGATGAACCATCATCTCGCAGAGCTACGCGAGTATCTGTGGTTTCAAAACAATTGCGGTTCTTCCTTCCAGCAGGATGGATTGCCCAACGGGCCGTGCAGTCTATGCTGGTTTGGTCATTTTCGGGACTGGGGGATTACAGCGGTTAAAATTGTAGGCCGGGAAGCCTCTTTTTATCGTAAAATGAGAAGTCTCCAAATGGTCAAGGCCGTTATGGATGAAGTCAAAGAGGGCGGCCCATGTGAAGAAATTGCTCAATTTGCCCGGTCTCTGCGCGCCACGCCGGAATACTGTGATAAGGGATATATGTGTTATTTCAAAGATCGGTAAGAGATGGGACAGTCTTTCATCAAACAAATTCTGGATTTGAGCAAATACCTCAGACCCCACAAAAAGGTGTTAATTATCTCCTTTTTGCTTAGCGTGATCAGCACTGCTTTGGGGATGATCCAGCCTCTCTTTGCCAAGGTTTTAATCGACAAGGTGTTGTTAAGTCAGCAATACGAACTCCTCCTTACCCTTCTCTCCGCAGTTATCTGTCTTTTAATTATCAGTTTTTTCATCCGGGTCAGTAATAGCTACATATACACCCGCTATTCCGCAAAAGTGTTGTTTCAGATGAGGGAAGATCTATTCGACCATTTACAAAAAGTCCCTTTAAATTTCTTTTCAAAACGCAAGATCGGGGACATCTATTCGCGGATTGCAGCTGATATGGCAGATATTCAAGGTCTGGTGACCGAAACACTTCCCGGTTACTTGTTCAATTTCTTAACTTGTCTACTTACGGCGATTATTCTGTTGTGGTTGAATTGGCAAATGGCTTTATTGAGTTTTTGTTTTCTGCCATTGGCCATGTATCTGATCAGTTTAATTCGCCCGAAGCTTTTGAAGCTGGCCAAAAACCTGGCCGAATCCAACGCCGATATTGCCCATTTTCTGTTTGAGTCCTTGGCCGGCACCAGCTTGATCCGAGCCTTTGGAGCCGAGAAATTGGAATCTGAAAGATTGCAGGTAAAGCAATCCGGAGTTTTAAAGATTCTGTTACGCTACCAGGTCTTAGGTGCATTTTCGGGCAGCGTACCAACCTTTTACACCATTTTAAACACCATTGTCGTATATGGATATGGTGGCTTTCTGGTGATGAATGGAACGCTGAGCATCGGAAGTTTAGTAGCGTTCGCCATCTACCAGGGTCGCGTGTTTGGACCGTTGCAAGGATTAATGGACGGTTTTTTGGCGATGCAGAAAGCCAAAGTGGCTATCCATCGGGTCGAAGAGATTCTGGATGTTGAGCCGGCTTTCCAAGAAAATGGTAATATTGCGTTGAGCGGCCGTGCGCTCACTGGGGAGATCCTCGTCGAAAATGTATCCTTTGCCTATGAGGCGGAGGAGCCTGTTCTGAACAATCTCTCATTTCACATACCTGCCGGGAAAATAACCGCCATCATGGGTCCCAGCGGCGTCGGGAAAACCACCCTCTGTCATTTGATCATGCGGTTATTTGATCCGGAGTCCGGTACAGTTGCCCTTGATGGCGTCAACCTCAAAGACTTAAGAATTGAATGGCTGCGAAATCAAATTGCCCTGGTGTCTCAAGACACCTTTCTTTTCCACAGTACGATCCTGGAAAATATCAGATACTCAAAACCGGAAGCCAGTGAAGCAGAGATCGTCGAAGCAGCTAAAGCAGCCTGCATCCATGACTATATTCGATCACTTCCTGACCATTACCAAACCGTGGTCGGCGACAGGGGAGTCCGTCTTTCCGGAGGTCAAAAACAGCGCATCAGCGTTGCACGCTCTATCTTGATGCAGCCTAGGATTCTGATCTTAGACGAGGCCACTGCCTTCTTGGATACCTCCGTAGAAGAACAATTAAAAGAGACGATCCGTTTGCTTATGCAAGGTAAAACGATTATCGTGATCAGCCATCGACTTTCGACCATTCAAGGTGTGGATAAAATAATCGCCCTGGAAAAGGAGGGTATTGTCTACGAAGGTCCATCCGCAGAATTTTTTCAAGACCAGGGAAATGGCTCCCAAGGCATTTCAAAGCCATGCGGACTTCTTGCGAGCGACGCACGCTCTGTGGCCCATAAATTCAGTTAAAGCCGAAAAATGACCATCGAGATTGCAATCATTGATAGTGGCATTAATCCCTGGCATTCACATGTACAGGGGGTTGCCGGAGGGATTTCTTTTCATTTGGGAGCTTCCGGCAAGTTGGTGGAGGGTGTAGATTTTAATGATGAATTGGGACATGGTACAGCCATTGCGGGGGTCATTCGAGAAAAAAATTCTCAGGCGAAAATTTATGCCGTCAAAATATTTCACCAAATCCTGGAAGCGCCTGCCGCCCTGCTGCTGGCAGCCATGCAATGGGCGATACATGCGAGAGTCAAGATTATTCACCTGAGTCTGGGTATCGCCCAACACGAGTATAGAGAAGATCTAAAGCAGCTCTGCCGGGATGCGTTTAAAAAAGATATCGTAATTATCGCGGCAGCGCGTGCATTGGAGGATCAGGTCTTTCCAGCTATTTTTGATGAAGTGATCGGCGTCTGTTGGAACCATGACTGTGAGAATGGATCGCTCATTTATTATCCTGAAAAAACTGTGGAATTCGGCGCTTACGGTTGGCCCAGAGCTCTTCCGGGCATGCCCCGGGAGCTGAATTTCCGCGGAAGCAGTTTCGCGGCCGCCCATGTGACCGCCATGGCCGCTGATATTTTGGAATACAATCCGATGGCCGGAGTTGTGTGGGTTAAACAGATGCTGCGGAAAAAAGCAAAGGAGGATATCGACGAAAATGGCCAAAAATAAGCAAGGAAACAAGAGGAGGCTTTCACTAAAGTTTATATACAAAACCAAAAAAGGTGTTTTTCTGGTTTTAATGCCCCTGTTTTTGGTTCTGGTTATTTTTTTACATGAAGGATCGGTCAGGTATTTTCAGGATAAGACCTGTGTGATCTGCCATGAAATGAAAGAGCCGATCAGAAAATGGAAGGAATCCGGAACTGCATTGAATCATAACAATTGCGCCGGCTGTCATTATGATGCGGGTTTTGAAGGCTGGATGGCAATGAACCAATCGGCTTTGAAACAGCTGATCGAACATTTTAAAAGAGATCCCAACGAGCCTCTCAAACCTGCGCCGGAACCACTTTTTGTCGACATCAATAAGGAGCCGGGTTATTACAGCCTTGTCCCCAATAATCGATGCTATCAGTGTAAAGATGCCAAGAATCATAAACAGATCGAGCAGCAAATGGTTCATCGCCAACTGATTAATGATATTTCAAAACAGCCGTGCAAGGACTGCCACAATCACGAAATGCGCAAAGGCCAAAAATTCTATGAAAAAATAATATCGAAAGAAGAAAAGACGTAAACATCCGAGGAGTTAATTATTATAGGTTAATCGAGCGGTTTCAGCTCATTGGGGATACTGTATTTAGGGGCCAGAAGGACATCCACAAACTTGGCGGATATAAAAAAAGAGGAACTCAACAGGTTTTCAGTCAAAGGCTTCTACGCAACCCGAAAAGGTTTTGCACTGTTATTGGGCTTACTGTTGTTGGCAGGTTTTATTTCTTTACTTCAGGTTGCCAAGGAGCATTATCCGGACGGCACGTGTGTGGTTTGCCATGAGATGCAAGAACCAGTAAGGAAATGGCGTGCCGCTGGCGTAGTTGACAATCATCCCGATTGTATTGATTGTCACTTTGATACGGGAATGGCTGGTGTATGGCAGATGAGTAGAAGTGCCGTGATTTTTGTGATGGAGCATTTTAGAAGAGATCAAAATCAGCCCCTCGAGCCGGCACCGGCACCTCTTTTTGTGGATGTGAATCGCGAACCGGGATACTACAGTTATGTTCCCAACCACCGATGTTCTCAATGCAAGCAAGCAACAAATCATAAACCCATAGAACTGCAACAGATGCATCGAAAAATAATGAGAGATATATCTGTTCAGCCATGCAAAGATTGCCACAATCACGGAATGCGTCATAATCAAAAATTCTATGAAAAAATCCTGCCCGGGCAATAGCAGACCGGCGCTTCTGTAAACAATCAATCTGCGTCTGAACAGTCATGATCATATCACAAATAGTAATAATACAGTTTTATTCCAGAATAAGTTAAGAAGTGGTAATCTCGGTATCCTTTGCAGATTTATTATCAATATTATCCTGCCAAACGATCGGGTCGTTTTTTTTCTTGACTATTAATGAATTTGATTTTTTATTGGGATTATCGACAATGCATTCGCTTTTGATTTGTTAAAGCGACGGCGCAAGTTTGAAGCTTTCATCTAATCGTCCTAACGTTTTTCTAAGGCCACCTACAATTAGAAAACTGAGCTGGACTCTCAAAACATATGATGGACTAAGACACTTAATGATCGGGTCTTGAGAATTACGCCGTTATAGGACCGATCCTGCGGGCCGCGAGGTGCAAAACCGGAAATTTGATTTCGGCCCGATCCCGCAAAGCGGGAATTCACCTCAGATTTTAACCATGGGTGTTCAGCCGGTTTAACTGGCAGACGGGCTAATCTTGCCATGGCGGGACCCGACCAGTCAAACGGGCTCAATCGGCTCAACGGACTCAATGAAACAGAGGAGGAGAAAGTGGCGGTTAACGTAACAATGCCCAAATGGGGCCTGACCATGAAAGAAGGCAAAATTACCCGTTGGTTCAAATCCGAAGGCGAAACCATCCAGGATGGCGAACCCTTTTTTGAAGTGGAAACGGAAAAAATCACCAACTCGGTTGAAGCCGAAGCCAGCGGAGTCGTGTTTCAGATCGTCGTTTCCGCCGGCGAGACCGTTGCCGTTGGCAGCATTGTGGCCATTATTGCCCGGCCGGGTGAACAACCGCAACGAATCGAAGCCGGACTGGTCGCCGCAACGGTGAGCCCGGCTGCGGCTGAAAAACCGCCGCAGGCCCATGAAACCGTCCCTGAAAAAGGTAAATTTGTGCGAGCCACGCCTGCAGCCCGACGATTGGCCAAAGATTTTGGGATCGATTTAACCAAGGTAGTGGGAACTGGACCTAACGGTCGCATATCCGAAAAAGACGTACATCAATACCAGGAGAGCGGTACGGCTGTTCCCAGAGCCACACCACTTGCACAGGAAATGATTCGCCAGGCAGGACTGGATGCATCCACCATTGCCGGCAGCGGTGAAGGGGGAAAAATTACCAAGAAAGATGTGGAGCAGGCCTTGGCGCAGCAGACGCCGGAAGCAGCCGCAGCGCCTGTCGAGTCGATCCCCTTCACAGGGATGCGACGGTCGATAGCGGAAAATATGCACGCCAGTTTACAGAATTCCGCTCAATTGACCATCTTTACCGAAGTGGATGTAACCGAAATGATCCGCTTCCGGGACGTGATGCGCGAACAGCCGGGCAATGATGATACGCCTAAACCATCGGTTACCGACATCCTCATTCTGGCGTTGTCCCGCGCACTCAGGCATTTTCCGATAATGAACTCAACTCTGATCGATGATGAAATTATTCTGCACGATTCAGTCCATATGGGTATCGCCGTGGCACTGCCCGACGGTTTGATGGTGCCGGTATTGCGGGATGCGGACAATAAAGGGCTGCTGGAAATTGCTCGCGAATCAAGAGCATTGGCCGGCAAAGCCCGCGAAGGCGCGCTGACGGTGGATGAGGTGACCGGCGGGACCTTTACTCTATCCAACCTGGGCATGTTCGCGGTGGATGGTGTGACCCCGATATTAAAGCCCCCTGAAACCGGTATTTTAGGGGTCGGACGCATCAAGGCCAAACCGGCCGTGCATAACGGTGAAATCGCCATACGCTCCATGATGTTTTTGAGTTTGACTTTTGATCACCGGGTAGTCGACGGCGCTCCGGCCGCCAAATTTTTGGAAACAGTCGCTCGTTTCCTGGAGAATCCTTACCTGATGATGGCGTGAAAAGATCGGCTCCAGCCGGTGCTTTATATCTTGGTGGCGAAAATATATTGTTCGATAAATCCTTCGTAAACATGATGTGATTTCAATGAAGAAGCAAGAATGCGGAATTTGACCAAAAGATGCTATTTCCGGATGATCGCAAAAATATCAGCAACGACTTCGAGACTATGAGGTGAGCCGATGTATGACGTGGTGGTTATCGGCGGGGGACCCGGTGGATACGCAGCTGCCATCCGTGCAGCCCAGATGGGAGGCAAGGTGGCACTGGCCGAAGCCGGTCAAATCGGAGGCACCTGTGTCAACCGGGGGTGTATTCCCAGTAAAGTGTGGCATCGCAGCGCCCGTATGCTGCAGAATGTTCAAACGGCCCAGGATTTCGGAATCAAGGCCCGTTTTGAAGGGTTGGATCTGAAAGCGGTCGTGGAACGCATAAGCGGTGTGGCCAACGATATCCGCATGGGGATGGAGAGCCTGCTTAAAAACAACGGGGTGGAATTGGTACCGGGACGCGCCGTTATAAAAAGCCCGCGTGAAGTGGCCGTCGACAAAACCCGGCTGGAAACCCGCAAGATCATCATTGCCAGCGGCAGCCGACTGGATGTTCCCGCCATTGCTGGCCTGGATGATGCAGCCCTGACAACGGACCAGATCCTGGAAACAGACCGGATACCTGTCTCTGTCCTGATACCCGGCGCCCAGCCGATCCAGGTGGAAATGGCCGGCATGCTTGCTGTGCTAGGCTGCAAGGTAACATTGGCAACACCTGACCGCCGAATCCTGCCGCGCGAAGACCTTGAAACAAGTCAACGCATCACCCAGGCTTTGGGTCAACAGGGTGTTGACGTGCTGCGCGGTTATGAGATCGATTCGGTCCGCAGCGCAGGGGACGAGTACGAGGCGGTTTTAACCGGCCCGGACGATCGGCGGATTCGTATGGAACGCGTACTGGTATGTTCCCGGCGGCCGAACACGTCGGGTGCCGGTATTGAAGCGGTTGGAGTGCAACAGAACCCGGACGGCGGCATCGCCGTCAACGATCAATTGGAGACATCGGTAGCCGGCATCTATGCCGTCGGCGATGTCACCGGCGGATGGATGCTCAGCCATGCCGCTTCAGCCATGGCTATTAAGGCGGCTGAAAATGCCATGGGGCAGTCCGAAGCGTTTCCGTTTCATCTAATTCCGCGCTGTCTATGGACGATTCCGCAGGTGGGATCAGTGGGCTTTTCCGAAGAAGAGGCCGAAAAGAAGGGGCTGGACGTCGAAATCGGAGATTTTCCCTTGGCCATAAACGGTCTGGCCATGGCGCACGATCAAATGGACGGTGCGGTAAAAATTGTATCCGAGGCCCGCTATGGGGAAATTCTGGGTGTTCATATAGTCGGCCAGAACGCCACCGAACTGATCGGCGAAGCGGTGCTCGCCATCCAACTGGAGGCAACCGTGAATGAACTGGCGCTCAGCATCAGAGCGCACCCCACCTTTTCAGAGGCAGTTGTGGATGCCGCGCGCGATGCAAAGGATTGGGCACTTTACTTGCCACCAGGATAGAGGGTTGAGTCCCGCCATGGCGGGATTTGCCGGTCTGCCCGTTTGCCAGTTAGCCCGTTGGACTGAGGTCAAATTTCCGGTTTTGAGCCTCAAGGCCCGCAGGGCCGGTCCTCAAGCGTAGCGATCCTCAGGGCCCGATAGGGCCGATCATTCAATGCTTGTTGGGCTGATCGTGACTCAGGCTGAAGAAGCTAAATTCGTTTTAAATGGTAACCGTTGTGAATAGAAAGAATAACCGTCGCTTCGACCATAGGCTGGAAATACTCGATTGGGGTCTTTTAAAGTATGGCGATGCTTTCCAGCGCCAGCTTGAACTGGTTGATTCACGGATAGCAGGAGATATACCGGACACACTGGTTCTGGTCGAACATCCGCCAGTGGTTACTCTCGGCCGCAGCGGTGGAGTGGAAGATCTGCGCATTTCAGAAGATGTGCTTCGTACAAAGGGCATTGATCTTTTCCGTGTTGATCGGGGAGGTCGGGCCACGTACCACGGACCAGGACAGTTGGTCGTCTACCCCATCATCAGACTGAAAAGCAATGATCTGCACGACTATATTCAGCGTCTACAGCGGGTTGTGGCCGCCGTCATCCGCACATGGGGCCTTAATCCGATTATGCACTCGGACCAGCCGGGATTGTGGGTTGGTTCCGATAAAATCGCGAGCGTGGGTATTGCGGTCAGAAAATGGGTAACCTACCATGGTGTGGCCCTAAATGTACAGAGTGATGAGGATGCATTTCGCTGGATCCACCCCTGCGGTAATACTCAGACCAGGATAACATCCCTGCAACAGGAAATAAACCAACCGGTTGGTCTAGATGCGGTGAAGACTAAATTTGTGAAAGCTTTTAAAACACTTTTCGAGTATGACGCAAGCACTGAAAAGATCGCAACCCTTAACAAACACCCCCAGTGGCTGAATCGGCCGGCGCCTGATCCGGAAGTCATCGCACAGATGGAGCAGCGTCTGGCACATCTACAGGTGGCCACTGTGTGTCAAACGGCGCATTGCCCCAATCTGGGTGAGTGCTTTCAAAAAAAGACGGCGACCTTCATGATATTGGGCACCCGCTGCACCCGCCTCTGCCGGTTTTGTGCGGTGGACAAAAGCCAACCCTCAGGCGTTGATCACCAGGAGCCGCAACGCGTTGCGCAAGCCGCACGCCAATTGGGACTGCATCACATTGTTATGACGTCGGTCACCCGCGACGATCTGCACGATGGCGGTGCGCAGCAGTTTGTTCGCACCATTCAAGCGGTTCGAAACCATTGCCCGGGGGCCGCCCTCGAAGTGCTGATCCCGGATTTCAGGGGATCTTTGGCAGCGATACAGAAGGTTTGTGATACCCGACCGGAAATTTTGAACCATAACATCGAAACTGTCCCGCGCCTTTACCCGGCTGTTCGTCCGGGCGCTGATTACCGGAGGTCGCTGGGTCTTCTGGAGTATGCCGCCCGGCAGGGATTGACGATAAAATCGGGCCTGATGCTCGGATTGGGGGAAGTCCGATATGAAGTCGAAGCGGTTCTGTCAGACTTGCGGCGGGCTGGATGCTGCTTTGTAACCCTGGGCCAATATCTGGCGCCGTCGCGCCGCCATGCACCGGTAGTGCGATATGTACCACCTCGGGAGTTCAAGGACTGGGACACAACCGCACGCTCCATGGGTTTTACAGGGGTTGCCGCCGGACCGCTGGTACGCAGCTCCTATCGGGCCGCTGAACTCTTTCAATCCTCAAATTCGGATCAACCCATGCGGCAATTTTGCCAAGCGGAGGTATACGATGACCAAACAGCAGCGACGATTTATTGTTGAAATTGGAACGGGAATCGATCTTCACGGAGAAGACGTGACCAAAGCCGCCTGCCGGGCCGTCCGGGACGCTGTTTCCAGGAGTTGTCTATGCGGGCTGGCGGAGATCTTTAAAGTTGATGATCTTAATAACGTACTGGTCGATATACTAGTTGCCGTTCCGCGACCCGAGCAGGTCGACCCGGAGCGCGTCAAGGCTGAAGTGCCTATCGGCCGCAAAACAGTGCGAGCAGAGCAAGGCGGCCTGCAGACCCTGGGACTTTGTGTACCGCAATTTGCACCGCAACACGATCAGATTATCGTGGCCAATGCGGCGGTGACGGTATTTCTAGATGATGAAGAAAAATAGAGAATTGATTGACCGGCCTTAGCGGGCCTTGAGGCTTAAAACCAGAAATTTGACCCCAGCCTAACGGGCTCAACGGGCTCAACGGGCTCAACCGAAACGAAAGGAGGTGGTAGAAAAAGCGACCATACGATTGGGGAAACCCGATTTTTGTTTTCTAACTCTAGCCAGAGGAGGGCTGGAAAATGAGTTTAACCAATGAAAAAATGATCGAAATGTACTCAAACATGGTCCAGATCAGGATGTTTGAGGAACGGGTCGCGGAACTTTTCGGTGCAGGCAAGATTCCGGGATTCGTTCACCTTTACGTTGGCGAAGAAGCCGTGGCCACAGGTGTCTGCGCCAGTTTGCGGCCTACCGACTACATCACCAGCACCCATCGCGGCCACGGGCATCTCATATCCAAAGGCGGTGATATAAAATTGATGATGGCCGAACTTTTCGGAAAGAAAACCGGCTACTGCAAAGGCAAAGGCGGCTCCATGCATATCGCCGATGTGGATCTGGGTATCCTGGGTGCCAACGGAATCGTCGGTGGCGGGCCGCCCTTGGCCGCAGGCGCCGCTCTGGCTGCCCAGTATCAGGGCCGGGATGATATCGCCGTGTGCTTTTTTGGTGATGGCGCATCCAACCAGGGAACCACTCACGAAGCCATGAACCTGGCCACCTGCTGGAAACTTCCGGTGGTATTCGTCAACGAAAACAACCTCTACGGCATATCTTCCTGCACGCGCAACTCCATGTGCGTGGCCGATATCGCCGATCGGGCTTCAGCCTATGACATGCCCGGTGTTGTGGTGGACGGCAACGATGTGATAGCCGTCTATGAGGCTGCGCTGGAAGGTATAAACCGGGCTCGCAAGGGTGAAGGGCCTTGTCTGATCGAGTGTAAGACCTACCGTTTGCGAGGCCATTTCGAGGGCGATCCCGGTGCCTACCGCAATGAGGACGAACTCAATGAGTGGAAGAGCAAGGATCCGCTGCCCCGATTCGAGTCCAAGCTTTTGGAAATGGATGTATTGACGCCGGATAAGGTCAGCGACATTCGGAGCAACATTGAAAATGCATTGGCAGAGGCCGTAACGTATGCAGAACAGAGCCCTTTTCCCGAAGCCGATGAGATCCTGGAAGATGTTTACACGGCCTGATACAGGGAGATCGTCAAACTCAGAGTGTCTGCTCTTTAAACGTGCATACAAAAGAAGGGAGGATTTCCCATGCAAACAATGACATTCGCGCAGGCTCTGAATCATGCCCACAAGCTCGAAATGACGCGAGATGCTAACATCTATGTCGCCGGAGAAGACGTGGGTGTGTATGGAGGTATTTTTGGCGTGACCCAAGGATTACAGGAAGAATTTGGAGATCAACGGGTCCGCGATACACCGATCACCGAAAGCGCCATTATCGGAACCGCCGTGGGCGCGGCGGCCGGTGGTCTGCGCCCGGTGATTGAACTGATGTTTGTGGATTTCATCGGTGTGGCCCTGGATCAGCTCTACAACCAGGCGGCCAAGATGAAATATATGTTTGGCGGTAAAGCCAAACTGCCCATTGTCCTGCGAACCACCTGCGGCGCCGGTATGGGCGCGGCAGCTCAGCACTCACAGAGTCTGGAATCCTGGTTCATGCACATTCCCGGTCTGAAGGTCGTGTTACCCAGTACCCCTTCCGATGCCAAAGGACTGTTGATCGCCTCAATCAGGGACGACAATCCGGTGGTCTTTCTGGAACACAAAATGCTCTACGGTTTGGAAGAAGAGGTTGCTGAAGATGACTACGCCATCCCGCTGGGCCAGGCCGACGTCAAGCAATCGGGGGAAGACATCACCGTTGTTGCCACCGCCCAGATGGTCCATCGCGCCTTGAGCGCGGCCGCAAAGCTGTCTACTGAGGGCATCAAACTGGAAGTCGTCGATCCCCGGACCTTGCAGCCGCTGGATGAAGAAACCATTCTCGAATCCGTTAAAAAGACCCACCGCCTGTTGATCGTACACGAAGAGGTAAAATTCGCCGGTTCGGGTGCCGAAATTGCAGCGATGGTGGCAGAGAAAGCTTTTGACTATCTGGACGCGCCGATTCTTCGCATTGGGGCACCGTTTACACCGGTACCATTTTCACCGCCCCTGGAGCAGGAGTTTATACCCAGTGAAGAAAAGATCATAGAGGCTGCACGATCGCTGATGGAGGGTTAGCCCGTCGTGTGAGCAGGGGCAGGCAAAAAAGATCGGCCTGATGGGCTTTGAGGATCGTTACGCTAAAGGATCGGCCCTATCGGGCCTTGAGGATCGCTGCACTAGAGGAGCGGCCCTGCGGGCTTTGAGGCTCAAAACCGGAAAATAGACCTCAGTCCAACGGGCTAACCGGCAAACGGGCAGACCGGCAAACCGACTCAACGGGCTTAACCGGCTCAACCGGCCTAACCTAACAAGGAGTAATATTGACCACAGCAGGAATCATTGCCAATCCAGCCTCAGGCAAGGACATCCGGCGCCTGGTGGCCTATGGAAGTGTTTTCGACAATCAGGAAAAGGTGCGTATCGTGCGGCGGGTCTTGCTTGGACTTGAGGCGATCGGCCTCGACCGGATTTTTTACATGCCCGACTACTTTGGCATCGTTGCCAGGGCATTGAGTAGGATTGATCTGAACATACCGGCCGAGCCGTTGGATTTAACATTGACCGGCACTCAGGAAGATTCGGTCCAAGCCGCCAAAATGATGGCAGATAAGGGTGTCGGCTGCATTGTGACCCTGGGTGGCGATGGTACCAATCGTGCCGTGGTCAAGGGAAATGGTTCCGTTCCCATATTGCCGATTTCCACCGGCACCAATAATGTTTTCCCAGCCATGGTGGAAGGCACTGTAGCCGGACTGGCGGCCGGTTTGATCGCCGGCGATCAGGTACCGCTGGCGGAAAGCACCTTTGCGCATACACAGCTGGAAGTGGTTGTGGACGGAGAACCGGTGGATTTGGCACTGGTGGACGCTGTGGTCTATGATGGTGTGTTCAAAGGCTCAAGGGCCGTCTGGGAATTAGAAAAAGTTCATACCGCTTTTCTGAATCGAGCCCAGCCGGAAAACATTGGCCTGTCATCCCTCGGGGGACAGCTGCATCCTCTGCAAGCGTACGAGCCTCTGGGACTGTGCCTGGAACTGGGTAAAGCCGGACGGTCGGTGGTGGCGCCGGTGGCGCCGGGAGTGATTCGAGAAGTACACATCCGGCGCCAACGCCTGATGAAAGTGGGCGAAGAGATCAACATCCAACTCAAGCCTTCCGTCCTGGCACTGGACGGTGAGCGTGAAGTTGAAATCCGCAAAGACCAGTCAGCTGCCATCCGCCTGGCCGGTAAGGGTCCTGTCGTGGTGGATGTGCCGCGCACCATGCGTGCAGCCATGCAGCGTAAAATCCTTGCACCGGACGTCGATGATGAACCGAAGCATTTTGGGACGGATTAGAAATCGATCCCTGCAGGCATGGGACTGAAACATATCGGCTAAATGGTCAATAAACGATCGGCCCGCCCTAATGGGCCTTGAGGATCGTTGCGCTTGAGGACCGGCCCTGCGGGCCTTGAGGCTCAAGACCTGAATTTGAATCAATAATAGGGCCGCAATGCATATTCGATACCGCATCCTGAGTCTGAATCATCCATCTCAATCCTGAATCCTGTATCCTGTATCCTACATCCTGAATCCTGTATCCTGAATCTTGCATCTTGAATCCTGCATCCTGAATCCTAATCGATCCTGCGGACCTTTAAGCGTGAGACCGGTATTCGGATCCCGGCTCAACGGCCTCATCCGGCTCAGCGAGCTCAACGGACTCAATCCCGCCGCGGCGGGACTCAACGGGCTCAACTGGCCCAACGGGTAAACCGGCAAACCGGCTAACGGGCAGACGGGCTGACCGGCCCATCGGACGAAACCCATAACCGAAAATATTAACCCAATCGCAATTGGAAAGGAGGACACCATGGATTTACGACTGACAGGTAGGGCAGCCCTGGTGACGGGAGCCAGCCAGGGGATCGGCAAAGCCTGTGCCGCGGCCCTGGCAGACGAAGGTTGTCATGTGGCTATCTGCGCACGCCGGCAGGAATCTTTGGCAGAAGTAGCCGAATTTCTGCAGACCAAAGGCATCGACGTTCTGGCGCTTCAGGCCGATGTCACTCGCGCCGAGGATACGGAAGGTTTTGTGGCCACAGCCGCCGAAAAATTCGGCCGTATCGACATTCTGGTAAACAATGCCGGCACCGGCCGCTTGAGCGACTTGATGGAACTGCCCGAAGAAGAGTTCCGCTATAATCTGGACTTGATGCTTTTCGGTCTGATTCGATGTTCAAAGGCCGTGGTAGCGCATATGCGTGAACAAAAGTGGGGCCGGATTATCAACATCTCTTCCATTTTCGGCAAACAGCCAGGAGGGCTGTTGGATTATGACGCCATCAAAGCAGCCGTGAATATGGTGACGAAGGATATGGCCAACTATCTAGCCGGTCACAATATCCTGGTCAATGCTATCTGCCCCGGTCCCATCCGCACGCCGCTCTGGGAAGCACCCGGTCAACTGGGCGATCAACTCGGAAAAATGTTGAACATGTCGGGCGATAAGGCCATTGAATGGTTTGCCGAGCAAAATATTCCTCTGGGACATCATGGTGATCCGGAAGATATAGCCAATCTGGCAGTTTTCCTGGCCTCGGATCGCGCCAAGTTTATCACGGGCCAGGCGATAAATGTGGATGGCGGCATGGTAAAAGGCTTACTCTGACAAGGTTGGGCGCTGCATGGCTGACATGTAGCGCCATTCCAGGTAAATTACAAAGAGTTTTATGATTTGAAAAGATTCTCGTTTTATGAGTACAATATCTTTCGAACCGTTTGACAGGGTCTTGTCTGCCCGGCGAATAAATTAAGTCTATTGCCACATCAAAAGAGTTTAAAAAATACTTGACACAATATATCACAATGTGGCATTTTATTATGTAATGTGGCATTTGGCCGAAGAAACGCAGCCCGCTTATAGCAGCTGAAAACCCGGCATCTTCAGCCTGATTGACCAACGGTTCAAAATTCTACCTGCATCCTCCTCTTGTGCAAATAACATTGTACTTTTCTGTCAGCCACACTGTCACTTTGCATTTCATTTTATAGAATAATACAATGTTACCGGATAATTGCATTTTTTTCCTTAAAAACAGAAAGTGATTATAGCGTTTGTAACAAACTACTTTTACCTGGAAATGTCATAAGAACCTCCTTATTTTGTAATGGCTCAAACGGAACGTATTTATGACAACAGCTATAATTTGTCAGTTATAAAAGTTCTCGTAAAAACATAAAAGGGAAAGAAAAGTAATTTCAGCATGGTTTTTTAAAAACAAAAGGAGAAATAAACATGCCACAACAAAGACAACGGCGAATAAAACCAAGACAAAATTGCTGGGAGTTTAAAAAATGTGGCCGAGAACCAGGTGGAGTAAACGCAGCTGAACGCGGGATATGCCCCGCGTCGCGCGAATCCGTATACGATGGCCTGAACTTCGGAAAGAACGGTGGTAGAATCTGCTGGGCAATTGCGGGCACCTTTTGTGCTGAAGGTGAACCGGTAGGAGAATTTGCCGCACAGTTGCTTTCGTGCATGGATTGTGATTTCTTTAAGAAGGTCCGGGCCGAAGAAGGGTCTGCAAATTTCGAGTTATTAATTCCCCGTCAGAAGTATCTTAAAAAAACGACTACCGTTTAAAGCAGACGCCGATCAGCAGGAAATTTCCCCTCGACTTTGTTGTTTTATTTCAAATGTCTGAATCTACAGCAGAGGTTTTTATTAATGGTGATGCAGATAACCATCGGCATTTAGAGACGCACGTTTTTTATTCCAACAATTCATCCTCAATTCTAATATGGAAATCCTGCTTGCGATAGAAATGCCGGTTAAGTGCATCGCTAAATAAAGTCAATGCACAAGGGCTGTTATCGATAAAAACCGGTACCTGTTAACATTAACAGTTATTTATCTGGAAAGCCAGTACCTGGTAAAGACTTGTGCTGTATACTTAGATCCAGATCCAAATTCTGCAGACGGCAAGCATTCCATCATCCCTACAATCTACCATCCGTTGTTTTCTCAAAATAGCTTGATTATCGAGTGTTTCACCAAAGGTAAAAACGCCCGACCAGTATTTTATTGATCGATCTAAGAGCTCACGAAGAAATGAATTCACAATTTTAGGCAGTGAGGCGCCCTTCGGGCAAGGCGCGAAAACACTGAAATATAGGGATATTCCGAGTTTTCGTAACGCAGCCAAACGGTATGCATCAACGTATTAAATGCCCAGAGGAGATGCATCGGCGCCTAGAATGCGAATTGATTTTTAAGTGAACCCTACGGGTTCACTGCCAATTTGCTGAAGTGTGTTTAGAATTTTACACGGCACCTGTTATGCGCTTTGCTTTCTGAATCATGTACTGGGACTTCATTGTTTTTGTGACGAAATTTTAGTATAATATAATGCTTTGGGATACCTTACGAAAACGCAAAGCTTGTATAATTGCGAAGCCTGTTTCATTTGGGCGTTGCCTAGTTCGCTGGGGCCAAATCTGTAATACAAAAAATCTGGTTCAAAATATCATTACTAGCGGCATGGACAATAAACACGACATCGAAGTAAAACGCAAAACGATACTGATATATATAATATGCATAATCGGTTTAGTTAATTTAATTCCCCTTGCAGTTGTAGCGCTTTTCCAAGGCAACCGAACATTAGGTATTTTCGATTTGCTAGTTGCGCTGGTATTGCTTACGATTCTGTTTCTGCTTGGAAGACGCGGGTATCATATTTTTTATAGCTATTTGGGCGTCATTTTTGCGGGGGCTTTATATAGCTATCTTTTTGCTTCCGGCGGCGTAAATAATACCGGACATCTCTGGTATTACACCTTTCCATTGTTCACCTCGTTTCTTCTTGGCTCAAAGAGGGGCGCGATTGCCATATTCATTTTATTTGTCATTGCATGTTTAATTTTTATGATGGAAGATTATATACCGATCGTTACCACCTATTCGACCGATTTTAAGATAAGATTTATCCCCTCTTTTTTGGCCGTATTTGCACTGTCATATTTTTTCGAAAATATAAGAGAAAAAACTCAGCATCAATTGGCTAAAAAAAATGCCGACCTAAAAACAACTATCACTGAATTAAGGCAGGCTGAAGAAGCGTTGCGAGAGAGTGAAACACTTCTCAAGGCGACCCTTGAGTCGACTGCCGACGGCATTCTTGTAGTAAATGATTCAGGACAGGTTGTAGCCACCAATGCACGATTTGGTGAAATGTGGCACCTTCCGGAACATGTCCTAGAAACCAATGACGACGACAAGCTGCTCAATTGCGTTTTGGACCAGTTAAAACAACCAGAGGCATTTCTTTCAAAGGTACAGGAGTTATATAAAAAGCCTAAAAAAGACTTGGATATCCTCTACTTCAAAGATGGCAGAGTTTTTGAGCGATATTCGGAGCCTCTGATAGTTGGGAAAAACATAGCCGGCCGAGTTTGGTCCTTCAGGGATATCACTGAACGTGCACGGGCGGAAGAAGAAAAAGCAAAGCTTCAGTCCAAACTACAGCAATCGCAGAAGATGGAGGCCGTCGGCACCCTTGCAGGAGGGGTAGCCCATGATCTGAACAACATATTATCCGGCATCGTAACCTATCCGGATCTGCTATTAATGCAGCTTCCTGAAGACGATCCTTTAAGAAATCCGATTTCGGCCATACGAGACTCTGGGAACAAGGTGGCCACTATCGTACAGGATTTATTGACACTGGCCCGCAGGGGAGTGGCCGTGAAAGAAGTGGTGAACTTAAATAAAATTATTGCTGAATACTTGAAAAGTCCTGAATTTGAAAAGCTGATATCCTTCCATCCCCACATTAAAGTCAAAACCGAACTTGCGGTAAATATAATAAACATTTATGGCTCCCCGGTTCATCTAACTAAAACCCTCATGAATCTCGTAAGCAATGCAGCAGAAGCAATGCCTGATACTGGAGAAATAACCATATCCACAGAATTTCGCTATATTGACAGTCCTGTCAATGGTTATGCTGAAATCAAAGAAGGCGATTATATCCTGCTAAAAGTAGCTGATAGTGGGATTGGCATCTCTTCAGCAGATAGGGAACGGATATTTGAACCTTTTTATACCAAAAAAGTGATGGGTCGCAGCGGTACAGGATTGGGGATGGCGGTGGTTTGGGGAACGGTAAAAGATCATCGGGGACATATTGACGTTCAAAGCACTGAAGGAAAGGGTACTACCTTTACACTCTATTTTCCTGCAACAAGGGAAAAAACCACCTTCGAACCGACCGAAATAAGCCTGAAAGACTATAAGGGTCGCGGAGAATCCATTTTAGTTGTGGATGATGTCAAAGAGCAAAGAGAAATAGCAACGCGTATCCTGTCCGAATTAGGCTATAGTGTGACCTCGGTTTCAAGCGGTGAAAAAGCTGTCGAATATTTACAGAATAATTCTGCCGATCTATTGATTTTAGATATGATTATGGACCCCGGAATGGATGGACTTGCGACTTATAGGCGAATTCTTCAAATCCACCCTCACCAGAAAGCCCTCATAGCCAGCGGATTTTCTGAAACAGACCGTGTCAAGGCGGCCCAAAAATTAGGGGCAGGCGATTATATTAAAAAGCCTTATACATTGAAAAGTATCGGTATGACGATAAAAATGGAATTGGAAAAATGAAGTCAAGTGGTGATCCACCAGGGCAAGCACAAAGATCTCTTTTGACGTAATTTCAGACACATAAAGCCAATCAAAACGCTGGATATATCTCCGGTTACGAAACCTTATTTATTATTTAAATAGAAATGTTCCCATTCCGACAAAAAGCCTTGACATTTCCGGGACATTCCACCTAACATAGGCGCGCTTTGATGACGAAAAATGCAATTCGACAAGGAGAGGATTTAGCATATGGGTGAACCAATCAAGGTAGGTAAAAGAGACCGCAAGATTGCAATCTCCCCTGAGATGGCGGATGTTTGCTTGACATGCGGAACATGTGCCAGCGGTTGTCCTGCAACCAACCTGGTCCCCGGATGGGATCCCAGGAAGGCAATACGAGCGATGGTTTTAGGTTTGGAGCAAGAGGTCGTAGATTCAAAATGGCCCTGGGTTTGTACGCTATGCGGCCGGTGCCAGTATGCATGCCCTATGGGGGTTCAGTTGTTGAAGACCTTCCGCGGATGTCGCGCACGGCGGGAACGTGACGGAGTGCCGGGCCCCTTGCACAAGGGTGTCGTGATGAATTATGAAAGGGGCAATAACCTTGGCATCCCCAAAGATGACTTTCTGTTCTTGCTGGCGGACATGAGCGTGGAAATGGAGGAGGACGAAGAGGAGCCCTGCCCCGGTTTCTACGTACCGGTGGACAAGGAAGACGCCAACATCATCGTCACCATAAACTCCAAAGAACCCTTCGGCGAGCCGGACGATATGAAGTTCTGGTGGAAAATATTCTATGCCGCCAAGGAAAGCTGGACGGTAGCCTCTGAAAACTGGGAAGGCGTCAACTGGGGCCTGTTTTCAGGGGACGATGCTAACATGAAAATCCAGGTCGAACGGGTCCTGGAAAATGCACGCAGGCTGAAGGCAAAAACAATTTTATACCCCGAATGAGGGCACGCCTACTTTGCAACCCGGTTCGGGTTCCAAAATTGGTTTCCGGAAGCTTATGATGAATTCAGAGTCGTCAGCGTTTTTGAACTGCTCAAAGAATATATCGAAACCAGCCGTATCAAAATTGATAAGTCAAAGCATCCGATGCCCGTCACCCTGCATGATCCATGCAATTACGTTCGCAAATCCCAGATGACATTCGGGGATCATCACGGCGAAACGGCGCGCTGGATCGTAAAACAGGTCTGTGACAAATTCGTGGATATGGTGGACGATCCGATGAACAACCTCTGCTGTGGCGCCGGCGGTGGCGCCTGGGCTATGCCCTACACCGAGGAACGGTTAGCTTACGGCAAGCATAAAGCAGACCAGGTCAAAGCCACCGGGGCCGAACTGGTCATTGCCCCGTGCCACAATTGCCGTGACCAAATCATGAAAGGACTGGCCAAAGAATTCGATATGGGCAATTACAAAGAAACCATGTACATCTGGGAACTGGTGTCAGAGGCGCTCATCCTCGAACCCTGGGATGAGGAAGAGGTCGAAAAGGCCCACGCCGAACGGGATGCCCAGAATGAAAAATTCGGCATCGATCTGGATGACATGGAATGGTAACGGTTTAGTGTAGGACAGCCAACCTGACTGAATCCTTTCAACCCGGTGGAACGCCAGGTTCCACCGGGTTTTTATATTCCAATTCACGCTTAAAAATTTCGTTTACTTATGATGCCGCCGATGCTATTGATTGAGCAAAACTGCGGTCTAACGGACCAACTGCTATTTTTTTTGTGGTGAACCTGCGAAAACAGTTTGATCAGGGAGGAAAAGATGTCAAAGCGGAAATATAAAGTGAAAGCCGAATGCCCGGAATGCGCCTGTGGAGACGTGACCTTTTTAGGTCCGGAAAAACTGCGTGAAAAATTTATCGGTAACGAGGAAGAAATTGATATCCTTTGTCCGCACTGCGGAACCGAACTCAAGGGCCACTTCGAGGAAGAGGGGGAATAACCCGTTACCAAATCGTTATATTGCATAACATTATGCCTTTTAACACTGTCTCAACAGGTGTCCGGTCGCAAATTACGAACCGATGAAACCGTAATTTGGGATCGGACACCTGTTTGTGCTTTAAGTGCCTTTACTTGCCCTGCATTTTTCATATCCTGAAGCCTGTTCCAGTATCGCATCGATTTTGGCATTGATCTGCTCATCGCTGCTGTGCTTCAGGGTGATCGCTCTGGCCGGACATTCGCAGATGCAGATACCGCAACCGCGGCAATCTGACGGCGGGATCTCGGACACACCATCATTATTTATATACGGAGCAGCATAGGGACAAACGCGGACGCATGCCAGGCAGGCGACGCACAGGTCTGGATTTACAACGGCTACGGAGGCTGGTGTCGTCAATTCTTCCTTGCACAGAATTTTCACTGCCTGCTGGGCGGCAGCTTTGGCCATGATAATCGATTCCTTAATGAACCTGGGGCTGTGCGCTAAACCGGCCAGGAAAATGCCGGGGGTTGCAAAATCCAGCGGTCGCAGTTTCACATGGGCTTCGAGAAAAAAGCCGGCGTCGGTGCGGGGCAGCTTGAGGAGTTGTGCCATGGACCTTGCGCCGGCATTGGGCCGGATACCGGCGCTGAGAACCACCAAGTCCGGTTCCAGCCGAAAATCCTGATGTGAGCTTCGATCCGTAAAGTCGACCGTCAGGCCTCCGCTGTCATTGAAAACCGTTGGTTTTTCTTCCGGAATATAGCGGAAAAAAAGAACGCCTTTTTGGCGCGCCTTTAGATAATACAATTCCTTGAATCCAAAGGTTCGCAAATCACGGTAAAGCACGATGACCTGGGCCCGGGGATTGATCTCTTTGATTTTGATGCTGTTTTTTACCGCCGCCGAGCAGCATACCCGGCTGCAGTATGGAAATTCTTCGTTGCGGGACCCCACGCATTGAATCATCACAATGCGCTTGAGCCCGCCGGCCCAACCGGGATCTTGATCCATGCGCCGGGACAGTTCGACCTGGGTCAGCACACGGTCGTCCGTGCCGTAAAGATATTCGCTGGGCGTATAGGACTGACCACCGGTGGCGACCAAGACCGCACCGTATCGAATGGGGTGTCGGCCGTCTTTTCTTTCAACAGTGCCTTCAAATGCTCCCACGTGGCCGCTGTGTTCGATGAGCTCTGAACTCAAGTAGGTGTTGATCCGGTGATGATGGGTGATCCGTTCTTTTAAATAACGGATGAGCCTTTTCGGGGAGTCGCCTTCCAAAGTCTCGGTCAGGTTGCGGGCAAAACCGCCGAGCTGATCGTCTTTTTCCACGAGGTGCACCTGAAAGCCCTGATCGGCCAGGGTCAGTGCGGCCGTCATGCCGGATATGCCGCCACCAATCACGAGGCCTTCATTCATCACGCGGTAGACACTCTCCTGCAACGGCTCTAGGTGGATCGCCCTGGCCACGCTGGCCTGGATGAGCTCGATGGATTTTTGGGTGGCTTTTTGCGGATCATTGCCATGGACCCATGAGCATTGATTGCGAATATTGGCCATTTCAAAAAGATACGGGTTCAATCCGGCCTGCCGTAATGTGTCCTGAAAAAGCGGTTCATGAGTTTTCGGTGAACAGGCCGAGACCACAATCCGATTGAGACGGTGCTTTTGAATCTCTTCGACCAGGGCCTGTTGGGTATCGGTGGCGCAGCTGAACATATAGTCCGTCACATATGCCACATGGGGCATTTGATTGACCTGCTCGACAACCCGGGGAATATCGACAACGCCCGCGATGTTCGACCCGCAATGGCAAACGAACACCCCTACCCTCGGCGCGGCTTCAATCGATTTTTCGGCTACGGCTTCGTCGGCGACGGTTTCGGTATTGCGCGCCTCACCGATTAAAGCCGAAGCTTCTGCCGCCGCTGCACCGGCCTGCATGACCGTTTCCGGGATATCTTTTGGGGTTTCAGTACCGCCGCATACATAAACGCCGGGTCGGGAAGTAGCGACCGGATCATCGCTAACCGTATTCAAAAATCCGTAAGCATTGGTGGAGATGCCCAGCCGACCGGCGAGATCGGTAAAGGCCGGCGCAGGTTTCAATCCGCTGGATAGGACCACCATATCATATTCTTCTTCGACCTTGCGGTTTAAGTGATGATCAAATGTTTCGATGATAAGGTTGTCATTCTCGGGATTCCAATATACCTGTGAAATCATGGACCGTTTGTAAGTCACGCCAACCGTCGTGCGGGCACGTTCGATATATTCATCGAATCCTTTCCCCTGGGCCCGCACATCCATAAAATAGATTGTCGTGTCGGTATCCGGCACATGACTGCGGGTAAGTATGGCCTGCTTGGCAGCATGCATACAGCAGACCGAGGAACAGAAGGGTCTGTTGCGGGCCGGATCCCGTGACATAACGCATTGGATCCAGGCCACTTTTTGGGGCACTTTCCCGTCTGATGGACGCTGCAGGTGACCGCTGTAAGGTCCGGTGGCGGAGAGTATCCGTTCATATTGCAGAGATGTGACAACGTTCGGATATCTGCCATACCCGAATTCGCCTTCCTCCGGTGTTAACGCCAGCTCGAAACCGGTCGACACCACCACTGCACCGGCATCCAGGGTAATGATCTGCGGTTTCTGGTCGAAATCTACTGCCTCGGTCGGACATATTTTTTTGCACAAGCCGCATTTCTTCTTGGTCAGGTACAGGCAGTGCTCTCCGTCGAGGGCATATTTTAACGGCACCGCCTGGGGAAAGGTCAAAAACGCGGCTTTGCGCATACCCAGTTCCCCGTTGAATGCATCGGGTACCTTCTTGGGACATTTTTCAGCGCACAGTCCGCAGGTGATGCATTTTTCGGCATCTATATAGCGTGGTTGTATTTCCACACGGGCAGCAAATTGTCCCGGTTCACCTTCCAGCTCTAGAAGCCGGCTTGAAGTGATAATATCAATGTTGGGATGGCTGGCGATTTGCACCAGCTTGGGGGAAAACATGCAAGTGGAGCAATCGTTGGTGGGAAATGTCTTGTCCAGGCGCGCCATCGTCCCACCCAGTGTATGGGATTTTTCCAGCAGGTGGACATAGAAGCCCGCATCTGCAAGATCAAGCGCGCATTGAATGCCGCCGATGCCCCCGCCGATGACGATTACTTTTCCAACCGGTTGATTTTGATTCGTATCCATATCTTATATTCGTATTAACGCAGGAAACCCTTTTCCCTCAGAAGAGGCACGGGATCTGTAAAATGCATTTTAAACAATTTATGAGCGTTCTTATTTTCTTCAAAGGCCAGCCGGACTAACTCGGTAAAATAAAAGACCGGTATGCTTTCTTTGCCGGCGTCTTTCTGTGCAATGTCCAGGTTAGTCTGACAAAGCGAACAGGAAACGACGATCGCATCGGCGCCGGTTAGACGAGCTTTGAGCAGGAGTCGGTTGGTAAGCGACTCCTGGATTTCTTTGCGCCCGATGCCGATGCTGGCCCCGCAGCAGGTCGATTTGTAGGACCAGTCCTTTACCTGGGCGCCAATGGCTTCGGAAATGCGGTCGAGCGTCTGCGGATTTTCATAGTCCGTAAAGCCGGTGATTTTCGGCGGACGAACCATCTGGCAGCCGTAGTAACACACCACACTCAGACCGTTTAATGCTGTTTTGACCCGCTGCCGGATTAGTTCGATCATGGCCGGCTCAGCCAGGAATCGCGTCATATCGTGGATCTGCAGTTCCCCGGTAACTTTCCAGGGCACATCGTATATTTTCTTCCTGATCATCAGCTGCGAGAATCGCAGCCGGTTGAAACAGTTGGCGCAGGGCGACACGATATCGAGCCCGAGTTTTTCAGCCGCTGCAATATTTCTGGCCGGCAGGGCCACGGTCATCATCTCATCCAGGCTGTGAGCGGCCGTCGCGCCGCAGCAGGACCAATCCTCTATTTCAACCAGCTCGATACCCAGATGCTTGAACACGGCCGTGATGGACCGGCCATAATCGTTGGCCATCCCTTCCAGGGAACACCCGGGGTAAAAAGACAGTTTCATCAGTAAACCTCTCCTCGCTTGCGGCGATAGACCTCTTTGATTTCCTTGATTGCCTTGGACCGTTTGGGGATCAGATGGAGTTTGCCTTTTCTCCAGAGGGCCAGCCCCAGTTGGATTTCTTTTTTCAACGTTCCCGCCTGGAGCTTTTCCTTTAGGATGCGCGGCTTGCGGTTAAATGAATTCATCAACCACAGTTCATTGACACGGCCGTATTTTAACAGCTCTTCTAGAAACGTTTGGTGAAAAATCGCCAGATGTCTTTCTTTGGGCTGGATGGATGAATGAACGGCGGTATTGCGCAAATGGTTGATAACCGTTGCCACGGATACCTCATTGGGGCAGTAAGTGGCACACATTTCACAGGAGAGACACACCCAGATCGTGGAGGAACCCAACAGTTCTTCCCGCCATCCCAGTTGAACATAACGGATTACCTGGTGCGGTTTGACATCCATATAGTGACTCACCGGACAGGAATTGGTACAGCGTTCACACTGGTAGCAGGCGGAAATATTGGCATCGGTTTCACCATTGATGCGGTTTAAAAAATGATCGCCCCGATCGCCGATCAATAATCTTTTCTTGGCAGGTTTTTCCGCGGCAGGTGTTTGTAGGGTGGTGTCGTTATTTTCGTTCATTATTAATTTCCTTTGTACCTAAAGGATCGGAATCCTCAAAAAAGGCGAGCTTGTCTTGAGATGTCACCTGTTTGATAGAACGGGCCAGGTTTTCTCTGACGGCAATATCAATGACATTTAAAAACAGCAGGGTGATTGACTTAGATCAAGAACAGGTCTTCGACTTGAAATAACCTGAAAAGAGGCAAGATGCCCATGTTCAAGCGATCCGGAACCGGCCGTTGCTATCCATGATTACACCGCAAAAACGGCTATCATTAACCGGGGCTCTTGACAACGCTTTTAATAGCGCTACAGTATTCAATATTAGAGCGTAATATCAATTTCTTAAATGCCGGAATCCGCTAACATCGCGGGCAGCAGGCATGATTTGCCATGGAAAGACGGATAGTGAAATCAAGACTGATTATGGTAGCAGTAATATTGGTTCTCGGCGATTTGCTGATTCTGCAACCGGCCCTGGGAGAGCCTGTTCTTTCGGACCAGCAGAAAAAAGAACTCGTTTATAAAATGTATGCGGACTATAAGAAGGACTTTCCGACCGTAAAAGACATTTCACCCCGGAAAACCATGGAATTGATGAATAATATCGCAGTCGTTTTGGTGGATACCCGCAAACCGGCTGAAATGGAAGTCTCGATGCTGCCCAATTCCGTCACCAAAAAGAAATTTATGCACAATCCGAACCTGTATAAGGAAAAAACCGTTGTCGTCTACTGCACAGCCGGCTATCGCAGCGGTGTTTTCGCGCGGCAAATGGCTGAAAAAGGAATTACCACCTTCAATCTGCAAGGCGGCATCCTGGCCTGGACCCTGGAAGGCGGAAAGATGTACGATGCAAACGGTGAAACCAATCGGATTCACGTGTTCGGCAAGAAGTGGAACTACGCACCGGACGGCTATGAGGTCGTTGTGTTCGGATTATTCGGAATGATCTTTTGAGGAGAGGTTGAGCCGGTTAGGCCGGTTGAGCCCGTTTAGCCGGTTTAGTCGGCTGAAAACTGCCGTTATAAATCGATATACGTTTCCACTCCGCGGGAATAGTCTGTAAAATAAGGATATTAACCTTTTTATATATGCTGTAAATTGGATTCAACATCTCGAATTTTGGATTATGTATCATAACAGTTTCAACGAGCCAGCCGAATAGATCAACCAAACCGACTCAACCGGCTCAACGGGCTCAACGGGCTCAACGGGCTCAACAGGCACAACCGGCTCAACCGGCCCAACCGGCCTAACCGGCTCAGCCAGTCTGGAAACAGC
>Ga0126331_1000134_pt1 | contig 31903 bp, 22 predicted proteins | sample InaspJWI98metaG_FD_96379 | JGI IMG/M metagenome (GOLD analysis project Ga0126331, IMG submission 96379) | Marine gutless worms symbiont microbial communities from Oahu, Hawaii - Inanidrilus sp. 2 OAHU.JWI-98 metaG | ecosystem: Host-associated > Annelida > Digestive system > Unclassified | place... | reverse complement strand
TTATGCGTATCGTCCAGCAGGCTGTAAAAACTTCAAAGATCACTTGGAAAGACGTTACCTGGGATATGGACCCCATATCCGAGTACTTTATGCCTGCTGGAGCTTTTTAGAGAACCGAAATAGCTAAAAGCCAATTGCGAAAGCAATTCATGAAGATATCCCGAAGAAAATTCATATGCTGCAGCGCAGCAGCGTTGTGCACCCAGTTACCGTTTCAGGCAGCCTGGACCCGGGTTGCCGGGGCCGGGACCGGGCCGGATATCCGGGGGCATATCTTCAAATCCGATGCGCCGGCAAACCCCTGGAAATGGTCGCAAGAAGCCTATCACTACCGGAAAGCGGCCGACAACCAGACCATTTGCGGCATTTGTCCCCACACCTGTATCCTGGCACCGGGAGACCGGAGCATCTGCCGTTCCCGGGTAAACATTGACGGCACACTCTACAGCCTGGTTTACGGTAATCCATGCGCCGTACACGTGGACCCGATCGAAAAAAAACCGCTGTACCATTTCCTGCCGGGCACCCGTAGTTTTTCCATTGCCACGACCGGCTGTAACCTGCGCTGCCTGAATTGCCAGAATTGGGAGATTTCTCAGAAAAAACCCCACGAGGTACGGCATGCCGACCTGTTCCCGGATGATGTGGCCCGGGCCGCCCTGAAAACGGATTGCGTCTCGGTGGCGTATACGTACTCCGAACCGGTCACCTTCTATGAATACACATTGGACAGCGCTCGGGCGGCCAGAGCGGCTGGAATTCAAAATGTATTAATATCTGCGGGTTATATTAATCAGGAGCCTCTGGAAGAGCTCTGTGGTGTCATTGACGGCGCCAATGTCAACCTAAAATCCTTCAGCGACGCGCTCTATCGCCGCCTGAACGGCGCCCGGTTGGATCCCGTGCTCAATACCTTCAAAACGCTCCACGCCCGCGGGGTTCACTTCGAGATGACAAATTTGGTGGTTCCCGGCTACGTGGACGATCCCGACATGGTCAAACGCATGTGCGGCTGGATCCTGGAAAACCTCGGTACCGACTATCCTTTGCATTTTTCCCGTTTCTTTCCGCAATACAGGCTCGACCGGTTGGCCCCGACACCGGTTTCCACGTTGGAGGAATTTCGGGAAATTGCGCTTCAGGCGGGTATCCGGTACGTCTACCTGGGCAATGTGCCGGGCCACCCGGGCAACAACACCCGTTGTCATGAGTGCGGTGAGATCATCATCCGCAGACGGGGTTACCGCATCGCCGCGTTTCACATCGTGGAGGGAAAATGTAAATTCTGCGGTACGGTCATCCCAGGAGTATGGAATTGAAGAGCAGGCTATTAGGCTGAAGGCTGAAGACCTTTAGGCTTTCAATCCCACTTCCTTCAGAGTGATTGTGCGCACACGGAGCAGAAGGCATCATGAAGCCTCCTCAAAGGGGGCTGACTTTGGTTTCCGGGTTTGAACCCCCCTTTAAGAGGCGCCGAGCATCGCAGGAAAGGGCGAAGAGAGCGAAGTGCTTGTTTGAGCGCAGCGAGTTGTGCTGAGCGCGCCCTTTCCGAGAAGCACAGGGCAGCCCGTAGGGCCGCGTCTTAAGGGCGTTTTCTTTCACGTGAAAGAAAATGAACAAAATGATTTATAAAAAAATAGTTTAAGTCTTTCTTGTTACTACCAGAGATAGCATATCATTCCCGGTTCGGTAGAACCTCTTCGGGTCTTCGACCAGGGGTGGAGGGTTTAGATCAAAATTAGAACCCTTCAGCCTTCAGTCTTCAGTCTAATCACCTGAAAATTACTTTCCGAAGGTTTTCTCTATTTCCCTATCCAATTCCGCCTCGCCGTTCTTGGCCTTGAATTCCTGCCAGCGCGCCTGGTCGTTCTTATATGAGGTGGTCAGCTCTTTTTTTAACCGTCGCCTTGACGGCCGCCGGATCCATCACCACCAGGACGTAGAGCTCCTTGCTGGGTGAAATCCACAGATCTTTCTGGCGGGAACCGGAGAGGGTCACATTGGTGATCTGCTTGGTCATCTGTTTGGAGAAACGGTCCACCAGTTGTTCATCTCCCAGTCCGGTCTGCTGCACGAAATTATTGACCAGCGCTTTTACCTTGATCGAGGTCTGGCGGGCCAGTTCATTGCGTCCCAGGGCCAATGCCTCCGTTTTGGCAAACTGCATGCCGGATTTGCCGATGACGGCCGAGCCCACTGCGACTATACTGCCCTCTTCATAATTTCCCAGCACCCAGGCCGGGGCGTGCTTGAATTCCTCTTCGAGGGCCTCGTTGTCCACCTTTTTGACTTTTTTGCCGCAGCCTGCCACCAGCAGTCCGCCAACCGCCAGGACCAGCAGCAACAAGAATAAGCGTTTCAGCATAAGGACCTCCTTTTTTCACTATCGCCCGGATTCGTTGTACAGAGCGTGTCGTATTTTGGTTTGATGGATCGTTGGTGGAACTTTTTCCACGGGTAATTCCAACACCTACTGCATGTCGGCCGGCACTTTGAAACCAATGACAGCCGTCAGTCGCTCGGCAATGGCATCCGCTACTTTGTGTACCGCGTTGCGCCGGGCTTCGTTTGGATCCACATGGCCTTTGCGAATTTCTGCATTCAGATTGGCCAGGGTTGCTCCGGTATCGTTTTCGATTACCTCGACCATTGCCATGGCCCTGACAAAATAGGCTCGGGGATTATTGAGTTCCAGGGGCCGGGTTTTAATCTTACCGTGAATTAAGGCATCGGCGCGATCCGGTTCAGCGCTGAGCAGGAAACCGTTCGCCGTGAGGGTATCCGCAATGCGGGCCGCCGCCGCTTCATGCCCGTCGCCGGACAGCTCTATGAAAAGCCTGATCTGTGAACGCAGTTCGATCAGTTCAGTGGCAATTTTTTCCATATCCGCGTCAAGTGTCGCCCGGGCAGGGTAGTTCAATACGCGCAGGCGGCTTTCCAGGGCCTGCTCGCGGAGGAGGCCGGCCAGGACTTTGTTAAGGGCCGCCAGGCGCTGCACCCGTCCGGATGTCTGTTCCAAAGTTTTCAGTTCAGCGGTTACCAGGGCCTGGACGGTATCCATCTCGGCTGCCCATTTTCGACCGGCCTGGTTGCGATCTAGAACGGCCAGGGCGTGATAGGGTGCCGTGCCGGCCTCTACCCGCCAGACCCGTCCTATTTTAGCCCCTGTGAGCTGCACCGTGGAAACAACCGCCACACTTGAGACAACCTGTTTTTCAAACACCTCATCCCCGCCGGTGCCGATGGCGGAACTGGCCCGGGAGGTGGTTTCGGCGTGTACTTTGGATTCGAAGATACCGGAGAGGGCTGCCAGGGCCTCGGGACGGGCTTCCAATTCCGTTTCACCGGTCCCCTCGGCAGTCAAAAATCGGGATTCCGGGAAAGGGTCTATTTCCTGCGTCGGTGCCTTTTTCCCGCCAGTGGCACATCCGCTGATCCCAAACAGCAGCAAAACCAGCATGGTGGTGAATGTTGTTCGCATGGGTCACCTCATTCGATTGCAGCCGCCACTATGAAGCGGTCATCATGCACAATATAATGCGTTTTTCCGGCCTTCACCAGAATATTTTGCAATTTATGGGGTCTGCCACCGCACGCAGCACTCTGTACGGTGTACTCCCCGGGTGGAATGAACAGTCGGTCCATGTAGATCTGGCCGGGCAGCGTCCGCCATGACCGGGTGTCCGCTTGTTCCAAAAACAAGTTGGCGATATTCAGGGCCGTCCGCACGGCCATGGCTGTATTCTCATTATTGCTATTGGCCAGACCTTCGATGATCACCTGCTTGGCCACCGCGCGGGCAAGGGTTTTGGCCATGATCCGCCCCTTTTTGTCCTCCAGGTTCTTCAGCGCGATACGGCCGATGTCTTGCACCAGGTCCAGGTTGGCAACGATAACCACGTCCGGTGAGGCCAGGGTCAGTCGATGTTCCATGCAGGTCGGCGGCAGGAGCAGCAAACGCGGGTAGGCCACGGTTACAGGACCACCGCCTGTAGGCACCACCACCTGTCCCTGCGTTTTGGCCGGTGCATGCCCGCTGAGCTGCAGGAAAACGAGTTTACCCATGTGGCGGTTGGGGGTGGGACCGGCCGCCGTTGCGGGTTGTCCCGAGGCAGCAGGCGCTCTACATCTTCCATACGATCCACGGCCGCACCAACCCGGTACAGGTCTTCAATCAACGCTGCCGGTGCCGGGACGCCGTAATATTTCTCATAATCCCGATATGCGATCACCGCCTTGCGATAGTCGATAAAGGCATCATCCAGTGCATTGTCGGCTTCATGGAGGATCCCGCTGAGGTAGCGGCCGAATGCATCTTCCTTGTATACGTTTTTTTGTTCGTATTTGTTGTTATACAGCGAGAGCAGCGAATCTAGCCGCCGGATCTCAACCAGCGCATCGTCAAACGCGCCACTTTGCAGGTACCCGAGGGCCGACATCATATTGATCAAGGCGCGTTCGTAATCCTCACCGGGGTATTTCAAGAGATACTCGTTGGTCACCAGGGAGGCGGCCTGACGGCTGAGACTTTCCGTCCAGAGTGCTTCCGCCAGACGCTCGGCAGCTTGAAACTTTTGCTGGGCGGCTTCAAAATCCCGGCACTGGAGGTGCACCATGGCCGCATCCAGCAGGTAGAGCAATTGGGCATTGCTGCCGTAATTGTCGCGGTTTTTTTCAATGTGGAGGGATGCCGCCTGGCATTCACCATTTTGCAGCTGTGCGTATAAGCGGTTGTAATCCAGTCGGTGAGCACAACCGCTCAACATGAAAAGGCCCCAGATAACTGGAACCAGGGTGGCCGGGATCAGGCGGTGCATGGTCGGGCTAGAATCCGAAGCGGCTCTGTTTGACGAATTTTTTGATCTTCTTCTCCCCAAGCCAGACCTTTTTGTGATTCTCGATCTGCACCAGTTCGAGATTGACCTGGTAATATTTTACTTGTTTGCCTTCGATCCGGTCGGTGATCGTATTGATCGAGCCCTGGAGCATGAAATCTGCACCGATTTCCTGTCCTTCCTCTTTGGCGGTTTCCTCCGAGGCATGCGCGGCCTGGTCGACCCTTTCCTCCCGAAGCTCTTCACGTTCACCACTGCTGGCCACGAAATCGACCTCACCGGAATTGACCAGGGCCCGCTCCAGGTCCTTTACAAAGGTGCGGGTATTGATGTGCTCGTCGCTGCGATTGCGAATGGAACCCACAATCACGGCCGGGGTATGTCCCCGGTTGGCCCGCTTGTATCTTTCGAGCCAGCTGCGGCTCATGACATCTTTAATCATCTCTTCGGAAACCATGCGTGAATCGGTGTCGTTCCATTGGCCGGAAAGATCAACGGTCTCATCCACATCTATGCGTTCGACTTTGGTAGATGCGCAACCGCTGAACATGAAAAATGAGAGGATAACCGCGGCTGCAGCCGCAGCTTTCAAGAATTTTTTGGTCCGCATGAGGCTTTCCTTCCGTAATCGAGGTTAATCGAAGCTATCTCAGAACACGGATTTTGATCGCGGTTCAGTCTTCGCCCTACGAGCTACGCCCGACATGAAGACTTTTTTGAGATAGTTTCTATTAGCATCCCATACCCGCTAAAGTATAAGAGCAAATACCGGTTGTCAACCTGTCTGCGAGCTTAAAGTTGAGCGACCCTACTGATTTTTCAGGAAAAAAGTTGTTTTATGGCCCCGACAGTTGTATGACCGGAGAGTCATCATCAGACCAAGAACCCAAGGTGAGGCGGAGCGCATGATCGCAGATATTATTGCAACCGGAGATGAGATCAGGACAGGCGCGCTGGTGGATCAAAATAGTGCCTATGTTTCTGATAAGATAGAAAAAATAGGCGTTGAAGTATCCCGACACATATGTGTCGGCGATGATTTGGACCAGATGCGGGATCTTTTACGGGAAACGGCCGCCCGGGCCGATATCGCCCTGGTTACCGGTGGCCTGGGACCGACCAGGGACGACATCACCAGCCAGGCGGCGGCCCAGGCAAAGGGGGTTGAACTCCAGCTCAACCCTGATGCCCTTGAAAAGGTGTCGGCTTTCTTCGCCGCACGCAACATTCCCATGAGCCCGCAAAACCGCAAACAGGCGCTCTTTCCTGAGACAGCCGTCTGGATCGACAACCCGGTGGGAACGGCCCCTGGCTTTGAAATGCGCATCGACAAGTGTGTTTTTTTCTTCATGCCCGGCGTGCCGCATGAAATGCGGCGCATGCTGGAGGATGCCGTCCTGCCGTCTATTACTCGGATCAGAGGTGAGCAACATTTGGCCGCCATTGTTAAAAACATCTATACATTTGGCCTGCCCGAATCGGTTGTGGATGAGAAAATCGCCGCTATTCCCGATCGCTTTCCCGAACTCCGCTTGGGGCTGCGTGCTTCTTTTCCCTTCATTCAGGTCAAATTGTACGGCCGCGGCACCGATCAACGCGAATTGGTGCGTCAGATTGCCGCCGCCCAGGAAGAGGTTTGTGCCTGTCTCGGAAACACCGTCATCTCAACCGAGGGACAATCCCTGGCAGAGACCCTGGGAAGCTTGCTGGTATCCAAAAACGCCACTATCGCGGTTGCAGAAAGCTGCACCGGCGGCCTCATAGCGAGTCAATTGACCGACGTGCCCGGCAGTTCAGACTATTTTCTATTCTCCGGGGTTACCTATGCCAATTCCGCCAAGGAACATATTTTGAATGTACCAGCCGCCATTTTGCAGGAGCACGGGGCCGTCCATGCCGAAACCGCCCGCCACATGGCCCTGGGCGCCCGGCAGGTATCAAAAGCGGACTACGCCATCGCCACCAGCGGCATTGCCGGTCCCAGCGGCGGCACCCCGGAAAAGCCGGTCGGCACCCTGTGTGTCGGCCTGGCCACGCCGGAGACATCGCACGGGTTCACGTATCAATTCCCCGTGCGCAACCGGGAACAGAACAAACGCCTGTTTGCCGCGGTGGCCATGAACAAACTGCGTAAAGAGCTGATCAAGACATGCTGATATTTTGGATTTTTGCAGGTCTGGCCGCCCTCTATCTGGTATTAACCTTCGCACTTTCCTTCGTGGTACAAGCGTTTCCACGACGCCCGGTCAGTGACCCACCGGACTGGGGATCCATTGAAGATACCGTCATACCAGCCATAGATGGCGGTAAACTCGAGGTTTGGCGCATCGAACCGCCCGGCGAGAGTCGCGGCATTGTGCTGTTGGCCCACGGCTGGGGTCGCAACCGGGACAGGATGGTCAACCGGGCGCGCATGTTCGGGGACATGGGGTATACGACGGTTTTGCATAGTGCCCGCGACCATGGCAATTCAAGCCCGCGGCGTGTGATGACCGCCCTCCGTTTCGCCGAAGATATCGAGGCCGTCATGGATTGGATTGGGGCAGATATTATCCTGTACGGGCATTCCGCCGGCGCCGGTGCGGCCATCATCAGCGCCTGGCGTAAACCGGACCGCATTCAATTGCTGTTTCTGGAAGCCGGATATGCTTACACCCGGCCGGCCCTGTTGAGCCTCTACCGGTGGTTCAACCGGGCCGTCGGCAGTCTGCTGGGGCCCATGATCCTGCTGTGGATGAATCTTTACTACCGGGGTGCCCTGGATCGACTGAGCCCGGCGCGCCTGGCTCCGGAAGTACGGGCCCCGGTAATGATTATCCACGGTGACGCTGACCGCCGTTTTCCCGTCCATTTCGCCCGGCAGTTGCACCGGCGTTTCGCGCCCGAACAGGCCACCCTGTTCATTGCCCCCGGAGCCGGGCACAGTGACAGCAGTACCCGCCCTGGATACCGACAGGCTGTGCAGGCATTTTTAAATAAGTATCATTGGCGCCAGTGACGGTGATATGGAATGCCCGCCGAGGCACTCGGTAGGATATGAGGAGGGGGGATGACCTGGATCAAGCCGGATCTGGCGTTAACCGGAACATCTCTTCAGATGACGCCGGAACCAGCCGGGGCGGCTGTTTCAAGGTGTTTAGGCTGTAGGCTGAAGACTGTTAGGCAGTTCCTACCCATGGTTGAAAATCTTGTGGAGGGCTGTTCGCTATCAGTCATTAACTTTCAGCTGAAATGAAATGTGGGATCGCTAATCGCTCATACCTAACCGCTAAAAGCTATATCCCGAGGTTTCCCTAAAGCCTAAAGGCCTATAGCCTATTGGCCTGAATCCGGTCAAGCAACTACGGCATATTTGGTTGCACACCCTTTAAGGGAGCAATCCAAAGCCTGATCCTCCAGAACAGGATTCTTTACTCCATGGCCCGAATTTTCTCTTTGATCTTTCCAAAGGCCATCCGAAATTCGTAAAAGCGGCCATGGTCCTCTTTGGCGAAGATTTCGGATACCGATAGTAGCTGATCGCGGCCTGGATTCGTCAGATAGGTGTGCACGGACCGCAGGCGTTTCACGATTTCCGTTTCAACCACCTCTCGGAGCGTTTCCTTGCGGTTGAGGATGTGCTGTTTCATTTTTGGATCGGTCTTGTTGCTCATATATTTGTTTCGCTTGTATTCCAGCCGGGTTTTGATCAGGTCATTTTGAATAGCCTCGCATTCGTCGTCCAGCCACATGATCTCCGGCACCAGGTCGCCAAAGTGGGTGACCCCCAGGATGTCCTTATCCCGGCCCCAGAACCCATATATAAATTCCTTTTCCAGATCGTAATAGTTCTGCAAAGGCATAAACATCCGGCGCAGGTGCAGCAGTACCTGTTCGGTTTTTTTGCGGTGTCCGCCGATAATGACCGATCCGCCGACTTCATCCTTTTTGACACCCTTGGTCCAGGGTGCCCCGGTGATCCCGAAATCGTGCCAGACCGGAAGCTGCAAAATGGATGACAGGGTATTGATGGCCAGCGCGTAGCCGGCCGAAGGGCCGCCGACATTATAAGAGGCCGAGAGCAACTGGTGGTGGATCGTGTACTGGCTGAGGTATTCTCCCAGCAACTTGGGCATGCTCACCTTGGGATAGAGGCCCTGTAGGTAGTTTTTCACCATGGTGAGTGCTTCCTGGGCGGATTGCTGGGTCATCTTGACCGCCATATCCATCTGGGCCGTGGCGGAACCGGAACTGGACACCGCCCCCGTCACGAGAACACGGTCATCTCCCAGCTTGTAGGTCAAGCTGGTGGCGATGGGCAGCAGCACCCCCGCCATGTCGTTGGCGCCCACCCCGATAATGAAACCCACCTGGGGTTCCTGGCTGAGTTCGGCTTCCAGGAACTTATCCAGCTGAACCTTGCCTTTGCGGACCGGGCTGCCGGAAATCTCCCGAACCGCCGATTTCAGGTGCGAGACAACCACCGGGTAGTTCTCGATAGAGTCGACCCGGGCGGTCTGGTCCAGAATTTCGTCATACCGGTCGGTCACGCTGGCCGGATTTTTCCTGATACCAGTGATCAGGGCCTTGGGAGCCTGGATGGCCTCGAGGATCCCGATCAGGGTTTTGAAATTGAACTTGAAAAAGTTTTCCCTGACTTCCAGCTGCTCGCCGCCCTGAGAACGGAAACGGGTGAGCACCTCGTATTCCGTGTTGCGCAAACTCATTGCTTTCTCCACAAAAGCGGTATAGTCGGCCGGGGTATTACAGATCTCCTTGGCCGATTCAACAATAGTGTCCACGTCCACATCGGATGCCAGAGGAACGTCGGCAACGGCCTGCCGAACAATATCCTTAATGTCATCGCGTCCCATGTGCCCTGAAATCTCCATAACTTTCAGTCTCTTGGAACGTATCAACGCCGGGTCGAGGATATCCAGCCGGTTGGTGGTCAGTACGGTAAAGACCTGGTTGAGCGGAATCTCGCCGTCGATGAGGTTTAGAAACTTGTTGGTCAATCGATCGGTGGGCGAGCCGCCGGTCTGGCTGCGCTTGGGCGCCAGGGAGTCACCTTCGTCAAAAAAGATGACCGTAGGGGCGATCATTTTGGCGATGTCATATACTTTTTCCAAATTGTCGACGGCGCCTTCGACCGGATTGACCGGGTCCTGCAGAGCGCTGGGACTGGTGGAGATATCATGGATGTCGCTGTTTTCACTGAGCCAGGCCCGGACCAGAAAGGTTTTGCCGCCGCCTGGGGGGCCGTTGAGCACCACCCCTTTCTCTTCGCTGACACCGTAATACAGGCAGTTGTTGCTCATCTCGGAAAAGACGTCCTTGACGCTGCCCACGTAGTCCTGCCAATGGACGTCCCGGTCCATTTTGTCGACCACTTTTTTATACAGATCGCCATACGAATTTTTGGCCACCAGCTCAAAGGCTTGGCGCACCAGGAAAGCATCATCCAGGTATTCCGGTTTGAAATCCCCGCGGATCTGGATGATGGAGTTTATCAGTTTGCGCACATAAGAGGGGATGACCTTCAGGCTGCGTTCCTTGAAAATCGTGTAGAGTTTTTCAACGGCCACGTGGGTCTCGTTCGGATCAAGGCAGATCCCATCGATGCCGCAGTAGGGATCATCTTCCGTGCCGACATGGATGTTGCTGCGCAGCAGTTCCATCCGGACGACTTCTTGGAGATTATCGGCAGTCATCCAGAAATCGGAGATATCGATGATTTTGCCTTTTTCCACGAAACGCCGGTAAATAGCGGAATCGAAGCGTTCGGGCTGATCGCTGGTTGCGATCAGCAGGCAATCGCGACGACCATTAATGATCTCATCGATCACGATGTTGGAGGTGTCGATCAGGGTCCGTTGCTGCCGTTCAACGCCGGATTCCCGGCCCGAGGCCTTCCCGAAAGCACTGTGCGCCTCTTCAACATGGCGGATCGCCGACTTCCGGGGGTCACCCAGCGCCTTTTTAAAATAGTTGCCGGGCTCGCCGGCCAGCGCGGTCTGATAGTCATTGGGCGTCACCATGGCGTAGTCCACCGGCAGGCTCTGTTCTTCCAAATCGGACAGATTTGTGCTGATGACCTTTTTAAAAATGGAATTAATCAGGGGGATTTTGGAAAGGCGTTTATAAAACCGTAATTTTTTTTGCCGGTTGATCTCCGAAACAAGGTCCGGATCGACCATCTCGAGGGTTTTCCAGATCGGTTCTCCCGACAGCAGGGCTTCCTTCTTCTTCTGCAGATCCACCTCCGGCTGGACTTCGTTGATGAAGATCACCTTTTCAACGGTCTCGGTAACCGTGGCTGTCTTGCCGGCGCCGCTGGGGCCGACGAAGAGCAGCAAGGGCGCTTTCGGCACCTCGGGGTCGCTGATATATTCTTTGCGGATATGGGCCCGGTAGATTTTATTGAAGAGTTTTTTCAGCTCATCGGGCACATGGATATCGGCGAGTTCTTTTTCCAGCAGATATAATAGATATTCGTAGTCGCCGGCGCTCACCTCTTTTTCCAGAATCTTGTGCCAGGCTTCCTGTGGATTGGTCTGCCCGGAAAGTTCGAAACGCTTTTGCCAATCCGTGAGAATACTCGGGTCCTTGAGGATAACGAACTTGCGTTCTTTGGGCTGCATGAAAAGTGAACGCAGTGCGTCGAGCAAGTTGTTCAGGGAGGTGAAGCGGGGACGATACTGGTTCAGGCGGGCCCGCATAAAAGCCTTGGTTTCATAAGGCCACGATCTCACCAGCTCCTCGATCTCCCTGATCCGTTGCTCGGGAAGACGAATGTACTTGATCTCTTTGGTGAGTCGCTGGGTCATTATTTCCTCCCCGGAGCAGGTACCATGTCTGTGGGTGCGGGCAGGGTTAGGTTAGGCGCAGCCCCGGTGTTTTGGAGGACGACCGTATTCTGGCCGGCCTGGTTCTTTTCGTAGGCACTGGCCCATTTTTGCTGCACTAAAAACTCCAAAAGCTGTCTGTCGGTCGACCCGTCCGGTTGGCCGAGGGCTTTTTGAAGCTGATTAATACTTTCCATATAGGCTGCATAGAGCTTGCGGATACGGCTGGCTTCCTGGTCGGCGGCATAATTCTCTGCTTCGGCAATCAGTTCGCGGCGTTTTTTCTCCTCGGTGGCCTCAACCAGTTTATCTCCGAAGCGGGTCTCCTTGAGTACGAAACTGACCACCTCGATCCCATATTTGGTTTCCAGAGTCGGCCCGCCTTCATTGATCGGACGGGATTTCAGCGCACTGAAAATCTCTTCCTTGATGGATTCCCGGTCGCTGACCAGCCGATCGACCTCCTGGGCCTGGAGAATATCTTTGACGATGCCGTCATAGTCACCCTGGAGAATGCTCAGCGGGTCCAGGTTCTCAATGGCCCAGGTACGGAGGTCCCGGATGCGGTAAGTCAACACGGCCGATGTCCACAGGGCCACATTTTCCTGGGATATGATCCGCATGGGCTCGAGTTGGCCGCCCAGAAAAAGCCGCTGATTCATCAGGGTCACTTCCTGTTCGATCTTGGTGAAAAAGGGCCAGCGCGCATGCCAGCCGACGTCCGTTACGGCTTCCCGGATACCACCGAATTTTTCCAACACCACGGCATAGTTCATCTTTACTTTGAATATCGTGCGGGTGGCGTAGACCCCTGCAACCAGGCCATATATCAGCCCGGCGACAACGGTCAGGGCGACCAGGCGCCTGACAACCGATAGGATGAAGGACCTGCGTAGAACGGTCAACTGGGGTTTTTCAGCCATGGGAACTCCTTATTGGTCATAATGCGTTCAACATCTTCTTAGAATCTGATACCGTTAAAGCAATAGTCAAGAACTGCCAGGGGTTGCAAGACGGTCTTTGAACCAGCTAAGCGTTTGGGCCACGAACAGTTTCTGGTGGTCGACATCCGTCATGCGATGATCACCCCCGGGCAGGGTAATCAATTTTTTAGGACCGGCCGCAGCGGTGTAAATCTCGCCGGCATGCCGGTAGGGAACCACCTCATCCGCATCCCCGTGGAAAACAAGGACCTCCCGCAGGGCGGCCGCCTCCAGGGCCACATCGAACGTCAGACCTGTCGGGCGCAAGGCCGCCCCCGGGGAACCGTTCATTACCGCTGCACGGGCCGGATCCATATCACTACTGCGTACCGGAGCAGCGCACAAAACCATTGCTTCCGGCGGTTTCAGCCCAAATGCCCGTATGCAAACGGCGCCGCCCAAGCTGCTGCCGAAATAACCTACCTGGCCGCCCGTATCCGGCCGGTTGCAGATCATGGCAGCGGCAGCCACCAGGTCCTGTACCCGGCCGTCCAGTGTGGTCACTTTTTCGAAATCACCTTCGCTGTGTCCACAGCCCCGGTGATCGAAACGGAGGTAGCCCATCCCGGCGGCCACACAGGCTGCGGCCAGGGCAGTCTGTTTAGCGGACGCAGCCGTTCCGAACAACCCGTGTGATCCGATCACGACGGGGGGGCGGGGCCCGTCCGGCAGGTGCAGGGTGCCGCTGAGAAGATAACCCCCGGACCGAAATGTAACGGCGGTATCAGGCGAAATTGTAAATTCCTTAACCGGTTGACTCTTTGCTTGCTTGAAAGGGCGTATCGGTGTTACACCGGCCGCACGGATTGATGTTGGCTGGCGTCTCGGCCGGGAACCGTTTTGTCATTTGGAAACGGCTTCTAATCTAACAAATTTTGACAATTATTTCCAACTGTTTCTTTCATTGCCCGAGGGATTTATGACGGTTAAAAAAGGACGGGAACTTGAAGTTTCCGTTGCGGATATAGCTTTTGGCGGCAAGGGGCTCGTCAAGATTGATGGTCTGGCGGTTTTCGTGGACCAGGCGGTTCCGGGTGATCGGGCCGTTATTCGGATCATCAAAAAGAAGAAGACCTTTGCCGAGGCGCGAGTCATCGAACTGCTGGAGCCTTCCCCATTAAGGGTCCAACCGCGCTGCCGCTACAGCGGCTATTGCGGCGGCTGCAAATGGCAGTTTCTGGACTACCGGCGCCAGCTTGAATTCAAGCGTCAGCACGTCGTTGAATCGCTCGAGCACCTGGCTTTGCTCAGGGATGTCCCGGTCCATCCGACCCTGCCTTCGGAAAAGGTATTCGGATATCGCAATAAAATGGAATTTTCCTGCACCGACCGGCGCTGGCTCATGCCGGAAGAATTGGGCAATCCGGACATCAAAATGGACTTTGCACTGGGCCTGCATGTGCCCGGGACGTTCAATAAGGTGCTGGATATCGACACCTGCCATCTTCACCCGGAAGAGGGCAACGCCATCCGGAATACAGTCAGGGATTACATGCGCCATTCCGGACAACCTGCTTATGGACTGCGCAGCCACAAGGGGTTCTGGCGGTTTTTGATGCTGCGGCACTCGGTCGCCCATAACACCTGGATGGTCAACGTGGTCACGTCAGCCGAGAACCGGCAGGTGCTGGATCCCCTGGCGGCCATGATCCAGGAGTCGTTTCCCAGCATTAGCTCGGTGGTCAACAACGTCACTGCGCGCAAAGCAGGTGTGGCCACCGGGGAATACGAAGTCCACTTGGCCGGCGACCGGACTCTGATAGACCGCATCGGGAAATTCGAGTTCGAAATCTCCGCCAATAGCTTTTTTCAGACCAATACCCGTGGTGCCCAAACACTCTACGAAACCGCGCGACAATATGCCGGTCTCACCGGCTCGGAAACAATCCTCGATCTTTACTGCGGCACCGGAACCATCGCCATCTGCCTGGCCGACAGTGCCCGGTCCGTGGTCGGCATGGAGATCGTGGCGAGTGCCATTGCCGATGCCAGAAAGAATTGTGAGCGCAACGGCATCAACAACTGCCAATTTCTGCAGGGAGACATCCGGCAGCTGTTGTCCGCGCAGGCCGACCGGCCGGATGTGATGGTCATCGACCCCCCGCGATCGGGCATGCACAAGGATGTTGTGAAAAAAGTGCTCGACATCGGGTCCCCGCGAATCGTCTATGTCTCGTGCAACCCGGCCACCTTGGCGCGTGATATAGCGCTGCTCAAGGAGGATTACCAGGTGGAAGCGGTCCAGCCGGTCGACATGTTTCCCCATACCTTTCACATCGAAGCCGTCGCGCAGCTCGATCGGGTCAGGAGGTAACCCAATGCCCACCGGGGCCTGCGGTATCAATTGCGATGTCTGCCGTTTGAACACGGACGGTATTTGCTCGAGCTGCGGCAGCGGCACCAGCCCGGCCGGGCAACGCAAACTCGCTGCCCAAGAAAAACTGCTGGGGGCGCCCTGTGCCATCCTGGCCTGTGCCGTGCTGAATCACGTCGCCTATTGCCTGCACGACTGTGATATGTTTCCCTGTGAAAATTTTCGAGACGGAAAGTATCCCTATAGTCGCGGATATCTACAAATGCAGACCCGACGTCGTAACGAAAAAAAGATCACCCGGGCGCCTTACGGGGACAAGGTCGTGGTTCCGCCGGAATACTGGCAGCAGCTGGGTGATTTGAACCCGCACGAGCTCTGCCCCCGCGCGGCAGTGAAGCTGGATGGAGATGGCGGGCTGCTGGTCCCGGCCTTCAATGAGGAGATCCGGGTGGACTTAAAGTCCCGGACTATCCAGAAAGGCGGCCCCGGTCGCTGGCGTCGGGCGGTGGACCCGTTTTTGGAATTGATGCTGCTGGTATATTTGCTCAACGCTGCCGATCATCCTTTCAGGAACGAAATGGTCGGCCCCCTGGATCTGAAAGATGCCCAGTTTTTCCAGGGGCCGCATGAATTAAAGACCGACAAACTGGTCGCGAAGTTCGGGCGCCGTCCCGAGTTGTTGGTCAAAGCCGGTGATCAACTGGGGGGCGCCCGGTTGCAGTTGGCCGATGCCGCCATCTGTGTACGGCCCTTTCCCAAAATACCGGTCTACTACCTCCTGTGGCAGGCCGATGTTGAATTTCCGGCCAAAGTGTCGATCCTGTTCGACCGCAGCATTGATGCCCATCTGCCGGCCGATGCCATCTGGGGCATCGTCACGGTCACCACGGACAAGCTTTTGAATGTATGATTATAAGTCTGAAGGTTGAAGGCGTTTAGACTGAAGTAGGTTTTTAGCCTGGAAATAGTATACTTCAGCCTTCAGTCTTCAGCCTAAACAGCTAAAAAATGCTCTGGATACTGCTTGCCATTTTAACGGCTTTTGTCGTGGCCACCCAGGATGCCTGGGTTAAGAAACACTTCTCGCAGCTCTCATCCTATGAGATGGCGGTTATTCCCATGTTTTTTAGCCTGCCGCTGTTCGTGGCCACGCTTTGCCTGGTGGAATTACCACAACTGGACAATACCTTTCTAATCTGTTTTCTGGTCAGCCTCCCTTTAAACGCCGTCTGTTTTACCCTCTACATGCGGGCTATTCAGATTTCGCCCCTCAGCCTGACCCTGCCTTACCTGGCCTTTACGCCGATCTTTGCCATTATTCCAGGCTATATGTTTCTTGGGGAACTGCCCAATCTGTGGGGTGGGGCGGGTATTTTGCTGACGGTGCTGGGCAGTTTCGTCCTCAACCTGGATAACCGGAAAGCCATGGTCGGCCTGGGGTCGGCGCAATTTACCCGTGAACCCGGCTCTATGCTTATGCTGATCGTCGCCTTTCTTTTCGGATTTGCGGTCGTGATCGGCAAGGTGGCCATTGTCCACTCTTCGGTCATGTTTTTTACCATGCTCTTTTTTGCCGCCTTGAATCTATCCATGGTCCTGGTCCTGTGGTTGCTGGGAAAAGTGAAGTTGCGGACCTTTACCGGAAAGCCTCTCAAGGGCCTCATGGCGGGCATTTTGCTGTATCTCCACGCAGTGCTGCATGGTTGGGCGGTCTCCCTGACGAAGGTCGTGTACATGATTTCAGTCAAGCGCCTGAGCATCCTCATCGGCGTTTTCTTCGGCGGTTTGTTTTTTAAAGAAGAAAACATTCCCATCCGCGCCGCCGGCACCCTCCTCATGCTCGCCGGCGCGGTCATTGTTATGGTTATTGGCTACGCAGGTTGAAGGTAGAAGACTGAAGGCTGAAGATTGAAGGTAGAAGGTTTAGGGTATAAGGTAGTAAGGTAGAAGACTGAAGACCGGAGGCACCGGTTTAATCGTTTGCCGGGTTTACGCCCAAATCGAAATCGGTATCGGGATCGAAATCGATTGCAGATACGTCTGGCACAAAACGATTTCGATTTCGACTCCAGACCCCAGACTCCTGATCCCTGGGTTTCCCCTCGAACCCTTGAGCCCTTGGCTCCTTGGCCCCTTCTCTAATTAGACCCCATAGGGTGTCTGGACTAATTCCAGCGATTCCTTTTTAGGCATGGTAAACGAAAATGTCGAACCTTTACCCGGTTTGCTCTTCACCCAGATGCGCCCCTTGTGGAACTCAATGATATGCTTGGTAATATTGAGCCCCAATCCGGACCCAGCCGGCCGACCGGTATCCAAGCTCTTAACCTGCTGAAATTTATCGAATATAACAGCCTTGTCCTTTTCGTTGATACCGATGCCGTTATCTCTGACATCCACACGGATATTGCTTTTATCCGAGCGCAGGGCGATGGTCATGAGACCATCTGAAGGGGGGCAGAACTTCACCGCGTTCGAGATGAGATTCACCATTACTTGGATGAGGCGGTCGTGGTCACCGTAAATGGACGGCAGTCTTTCGTCCAGGTCCAGGGTCAGTTCGATTTTTTTCTCCTCGATCAGGCGCCGGGTGGATTCGACCGCTTCCAGAATAACATGCATGATGTTCACCGGCGCCAAGTGCCATTGCATCTTTCCGGACACGATCTTCTCGGCGTCCAGCACCTGACCGACCAGTCGGGTCAGGCGTTCACTCTCCTTGATGATAATGGCGGTGAATTGCCTGTGTTTTTGATCGCTTAAGGATGGGTTGGCGTGTAAAATTTCTGCCAGCGAACGCACCGAAGTCAGGGGCGTACGCAGTTCGTGGGTAACCGTGGAAATGAAATCATCCTTGAGCCGGTCGAGTTCCTCGAGGCGCTCGTTGGCCGCCTTCAGATCGGCAGTGGCCTGTTCAAGTTCACGACTATAGGTGATGACCTTGCGGGTTTCGTCCATCATCTCCATCACTTTATCGATGCGGACCGGCTCCTCCGTGATGATGGTCCCGATGACTACGTGAGCCGACGAGGTCCCGATGGCCCGGGCAAGCAGGGACTCGGCGTGACTCACCATATCGACGCTGGCGATGGGTGATTTATCCCATTTAACACCTTTCAACTGACGGTACTCCTCGATCGCCTTGTTAGCCCGTTCCCGGCCGAGAAAGCGCGCCAGCATCGATTTCAACTCCTGGGATGAAGCGGTACCCCGGGGGATGACGGACCCGGCGGAAAGCTCCGAGAATTTAAAGACGTCTACGAACAAGGCCGCCTGGGTCTGCTCGATGGTCGAAGCGCGGCTGAACAGCGACCCGCCGACGTAAAACGAGATGTTCGCCAGCATGCTCCAGAAGACGGCGTGGGGCACATGACCGAAGCCCTGCAATCCGAAAAGTTCAAATGGTTTCAGAAAAGCAATCCCGAAAGGTCCCTCGGTGACCAGGGTCTTGTCCAGAATGCCGGCCTGAACCAGGGTGGGCAGGACCAGGGTGTAAGCCCAGACCGAAAAACCGGCCAGGAGACCATAGAAGGCACCGGTACGGTTCGCTCCCTTCCAAAAAATACCGCCGAGCATGGCCGGTGCAAATTGCGCCACGGCGGCGAAGGAGACCATGCCGATGGAAACCAGGGCATAGAACTCACCGACGAACCGGAAGTAGGCATACCCCAGCAGCAGTACGACAATGATGCTGCCGCGCCGGATAGAGAGCAGCAACCGGGAGAGATCGCGCCGATGATCGATACCGATAAACGAAACCCGTAGTACAATCGGCATGACCAGGTCATTGCAGATCATGGTGGAAAGGGCCACCGTTTCCACGATGACCATTCCGGTTGCGGCAGACATACCGCCAATGAAAACAAACAGCGCCAGGACCTGCTGATTGCCGGCCATGGGCAATGAAAGCACAAAGTTGTCCGCATCGTAGTTGCCCCCCGGAAACTGGAGCACCCCGGCCAGGGCAATCGGTATCACGAACAGGTTGATCACCAGCAGGTAGAGGGGAAACAACCAGATGGCTTTGTTGAGATGATCCTCATTGACGTTTTCCACGACGGTCACCTGGAACTGTCGCGGCAGAAAGATAACCGCCATCATGGACAGAAAGGTAAATAGAAACCAGTCGCCATAATTCATGTTGTAGTTGTCAAACGAAAATATATTCTGTAGTTCTGGCATGTTACGCGCCCGGGTGAAGATGTCGGCAAACCCGTCGTTCAAACCATACACCACGAAAATCCCCACGGATAAAAAGGCCACCAGTTTCACGATGGATTCGAAGGCGATGGCCGCCACCATGCCTTCGTGACGTTCGGTCGTTTCCAGGTGGCGGGTGCCGAACAGGATGGCAAATACGGCCAGGATGAGGGCGATGTAAAAGGCCGTGTCCTGCAGAACGGGAATATCCGAAAAATGGGTGGGGCCGTAGATGATCGGGTATTGCTGGAGCAACAGGTACCCGGTCGAGACCGCCTTCAGCTGCAGGGAGATGTAAGGGATAATCCCCAACACCGCGATGATGGTGACCAGTCCACCCAGAACCTGACTTTTACCGTACCGGGAAGAAATAAAGTCGGCGATGGAAGTGATTCGGTGGATTCGACTGATGCGCAGGATTTTCTTGATTACCAGAAAACCCAGGGTCGCCATAAGGGTTGGTCCAAGATAGGTGGTCAAAAACAACGGCCCTGAACTGGCCGCCATCCCGACACTGCCGTAATAGGTCCAGGCCGTACAATACACCGCCAGTGAAAGGGCGTAGATGTAAGGATTGCTGATCATGCTGCGCCCTTCGTCCGCCCGCTGATCGCCCCAGGTTGCTATGGCGAAAAGCAGGGTCAGGTACATCAGGGAAAGCAGCAATATGACGCCGGTTTCAAGCATAGAATATCTCGCGGACTGGGTTGATTGTCATGCCGGTAAGGGTCATCTGGAATTGGATTTATCCTGCTTCCGGCCGGTTTCCATGATCAGCAGGATAAAGAGAATGAGTGCCGCCCAACTGCCGAAAAGACAGATGTACAGCAAGGGAATCCCCATCACGAATTTATCAATATTGAAAAGCGTAATGATCGGATAGTTGAACAGTACGCATCCCAGGAAAAATACACCGACCAGTTGCATGCTTTTTCTGTTTTCTCTGTCCATGGCAACTCCGGGTATCCGGTCGTCCAGATGGGTACCAGCACCCACAAGGTTCTATTTTGAGCACCGGCCCACCATTACGAAACGGATCGTGGAAATGTACTCGAACGTATCTCGAAAAACGGATTTTGGTTCAAAATGACGCGAAGCTAATGCCTAACGTGGTGCAAGGCGGCCGCGAGGTTCCCCCGCGTTGCGGGACTTCCCTCTTAATCCATTCCTCAAAGGTGGGTCGCAACCCGGAGGAATACTCCAGTATTTTGAGGACTTGAACCGAGCGCCCAACGCCGAGTTTGAGCCAAAAGACTTTTTTGAGATGGGTTCTAGCTATAGATGAGCAGAGCTAGTTTGTCAATATTCACCAGTAGTTGGAAAGAGTGAAGGGGACAGCGGGGTCAGTCTCCCGTTTGCCCTTCAAGTTCCCCGATCGAAAACCCCTGGGGCAGTTCGCCCTGGACCCTTTTCAGCTCTGCCAGGGCAATATTGTAATCCACAATCGCCCGGATGAAACTGCGGCTGGTGGCGGCCAGCAGATCCTGCGCCCGCAGAAGCTCCACGTTGGTCGTCTGGCCGATATCGAACCGGGTGAATTCTCCTTCGACCACAGTCCGTGCGGATTCTCGCGCTATTTGGGTGGACTTGATATTTTCTTTGGCATGCTCGATCGCAGTAAGTACTTCCTTGATTTCCTGCTTGATCTGGTTTCTCAGGCGGGCGACCTGTTCTTCCGACTGACGCCGCTCGAGTTTTTTGCGGCGGGCCTTGGCCGCGTTCGAGCGATTTCCGATCGGGTATTCAAAGTTCAAACCGGCGGCCCAGGCATCCTCGTCGTTAAGGGCCGTATTGTCCACCGCAGTCGAAAACTCCCGGCCGTAACCGCTGACGGCATACCGGCCGAATACATCCAGGGTCGGCAATTTCAGGTGCTCGGTAAGGTCTTCCTCGACCTTGCGGATACCCACCCGCTGTTTCGCCTGCAACAGGTCCGGGCGATGCTGGAACGCCTTTTCTGCGATTTCTTTTGTGTTCACCTCCACGGGTTCGGTTTGCGGTTCGTCGGTAGTTGCAATCGTGACATCCGAGTCGATGGTTACGTTCGACCAGTTGATCAAGAGTTTCAGTTGATCCATACCCACCCGCAGGCGCTCTTTCGATTTTATCAGGTTCCCCCGCCGGCTTTCGGCCCGGCTGCGGGCCCGTTCGACATCGAGCTGCTGCGAGATCCCTTGCGTGACCCGGACGGTTTCGCGCCGAAATACCTCTTCGGCCATTTCAAAATTCTGCCGGTCGATGACCACATAATCGCGGAGCAGGTAGAGCTGCCAGTAGGACTTGGAGATCCGGGTGGCAATGTCGATCACTTTCCGACGAAACGCCTCTTTGGAAATGCCCACCTGATAATTGGCAATCTTGATGCCGGCCTTTTCTTCCCGGCCACCCACATTTTTCAGCAAAGGCTGCCTGATTTCAAAGGTCGGGGCAAAAGTGTACCGGTATGTGCGCTCAAGTTCAGCGTTGCGCAGATCCCCGTAATTCACAGCCAGGGCGCCGGAGACGCTGCCGCCGGTCCCGAGGGGCTTTCGAATTCCCGACTGAACGAGACTGTCATCTTCCATGACCACCCGGGTCACGCTTGATTGCAGATTAGGGTCGCGTCGGAACGTCCCCTCGGTAAAAAATTCGGGATCGAAAACCGATTGCGCATCTGCCAGGCCTTCTTGCGCCTGTTGCGGGGTAAAGGCAACAACCCGAATTTCCTGGTTTTTCTCTAAACCATGGCGAATGGCATCGAAAAGAGACAGTTGAACGGTTGCCGGTCCCGGCGATGCCGTTGCTTCTGACGTGGTCGGAGACAGCGAGGGCCTTTTAGATGAGTCTTCGACCGTACCCGGGCTTTCCATTGGGACGGTTCCCGGGGCTACGGCGGTTGGGTCCGTAGCGACCGTCCGGACAGCCTTGCCCACATCGCCGTATACATGGATTTCAACCCGGCGATTGCGTTTCCGCCCCGCGGCGGTCTGGTTGGAGGCCACCGGGTCGGCCTCGCCGAGGCCCTCAACAGCAATTCGTCCGGCATCAAGAGCCATCAGGGGGTCCTCTATCAGCAGTTCTTTCAGGGCCTGCGCCCGTTTCAGGGAGATGCGCTGGTTGTCCGCCGGTGAGCCGCTGGTGTCCGTAAACCCCCTTAAAACGATCTCATAATCTTTTCTGGTCGGCATTTTCAAGGCCGCGCACAACTGCTCGAGGAGCAGCCGGTAACGGTCGCCGGCTTTAACGGTATAGGCGGGATAGATCAGGGTTGCGACCTTGCCCAGATGGATCTTCCCCTTGGTGTCGCGGTATTTCCACTCCAGGCCTTTCAGGTTATCCAGGACCGGTTGGTAGGTCTCACTTCCGGCAATGGAGACAGTGATGAAAAGAAAAAGAACAGCGGCAATCTGGGAACCATAGCGTTTTAGCATCATCTTTGACCTTTCAATGGGGTCCTAAAAGGTTTTTTAACCACTTATATGTGTCTCTATATTTCTCTGAACACAAAACCCAGGTGTCCGTTTTCAGGCCTGAAACCTCCTTTGAAATAGCTGTTGAAATGATTTGTAGGCTTGCACAATCAAAGGCTTCGGTGCCGTTTCCAACCGCAGCACGATGCTCTGGCCCGGCATCAAGCGCATGTTTATCGGTGCCTCCGGAGCAACGAGAATTTCGAAAAACGGTTCGGCTGTTTGGCGTCCCTCCGGGTCATCCAGGGCAGTCCGGATCGATCCACCGCCGGCAAAACCAAGTGCCACCGAAGGGAGCCTTTCTTGACCGGCTGGAATGATGGTCTCGATACGTCCGCGTAGTGACCTTTCCGGTTGTCCTTTCACCTTGATCTGGACGATCGGGCGGGCTTCGCGGATCAGCTGGGCAGCGACCGTCTGGCCGGCCACCGCCCGGATGCGCATTCGGTCCAGATCCGCAACAGTTCCGACGCGCCCGCCCTGTTTCAGGTACAGCCCTTTTACGCGATCGATATCCGGTGCCACCCAGGTACCCCCGACAGGGGCGGGCAGCTTGAGATTCGCTATCTCTTGCCGGTTGCGTTCAATTTGTTCTCCCAACGCGACCAACTTTTCTTCCGTGATTTGGACTGCGGCCGGTTCCCGGGACTGGGCATGCTTGCGCCGAGTTTGCAGTCGGCTCAGTTCAGCCGCGAGTTGGGCCCGCCGGCTCTCCAATACCGGTGAAGCAGCCGTAATAAGGGTGGGACCCTGGGGACCGGTTTGCCGGCCGGAAGGTAAAAAATCTTCGACAAACCCATCGGTTTTCATATGGATGACCGCGTAGCTGACCGGTTCCACCACTCCCTCTATGCGCAGGCGATCCGGGGCCGGCCAGAGACCCAGGATTGTCGCCAGCAGCATCCCGATGGCGACGGTGGTCGCTACCGCCCGCGTTCTCACCCGCGCCAGTTCGGAAGCGGTCGCCAGGTACCGCAGCAGATTCCCGAGGGGACGCAACGCCCAATTGTATATCATAAAAAGTCCTACGCCAATGCCGAGCAGAAAGAACCGGCTGCCCAGGAAGATCACGATCCCCGCAGACACGGCTATCCGCACGACCATGGCCACCGCGGCGTAAATCACAAGCCAGGTCTTTTCTCCTGAAGCATGGCTCGGGTCATTGGCTCGCGGCACACCCCACAGATGGCGCTTGAAGAGATAAGCCAGGTAGGCTTTCGACCGGGAATCCAGGTTTGGGATTTCGATAAGGTCCAGCAGAATGTAATAGGCATCGTAGCGCAGAAACGGGTTTCCGTTGAAGAGTAGCGTGGAGACGCTGGCGATGAACATCACATTGTAGGCAAGGGCATGCAGGGTGGTCCCTTCGGCTGTAGAAGTCCAGACGATGGCGGCCACCGCCGCAATGGCCAACTCTACCAGCATTCCGCTGGCCCCGACGATAATTCGATGCCATTTACTGCGTATCGCCCAGGCACTGGACGCCTCGACATAGGGCAGCGGGGTAAAGACAAGTAAGGTCACCCCCATCTGGTGGATTTCCCCACCGGCACCGGCCAGTTTTCCAAACCGTTTACAGGCAACGGCATGTCCCATTTCATGAAAAATTTTGAGCAGGACGAGCGCCAGGTACAACAACGGTATGTTCTGCGGGTCCAGGACGCCGGCTGCTTGCCGGGTCAGATCTTTGGTGTGTCCGCCGACCGCCCACAATCCAGCCAATATAACGACGCCCCAAAGGGCAAATCCATACCCTGTGAAGAGTTTTCCGAAAACCGGAACCCACCGGTCGAGGAACCGATCCGGATCCCACAGGGGAATCCGGATAAAAAGAAAGCTGCGTACAAATCCCTTTACTTCGCGCCACTGGTGACTCCGGCGTCGTCGAAACAACGCTTCCGCATCCGGGGCCACATCGCCCTGGAGCAGGTTGGTGGCAAAAAGCCGGGACAGCAGCTCGAAAATTTCACCCTGGGTCGGGGCGGCGTCTCCGAAGGAGTCTCTGCACAACTGCCATACCTGACTCACGGACCGACGGCCGTCGAGCATGGCCACAAAATGGTAGGCCCCGTCGCTGAGCCGGAAGTAATCGTTGTTGGCCGGATTTTGCAGGACATACCAAAGGGCGCCCCTAAAGTGTTGACGGTGCACATTTACCGCCGGGAGCAGCCGCGGGGTTAAGTTGGCGACCCGGTCCCAGGGTTCGTTGATTGTGGGGGTTTCTTCGGTCACGGTTACCTGTATAAAGCAATATTCTCGCGCAGAGACGCAGAGGCGCAGAGGAAACCCATGAATAGTTTTCCGCTACGCGGGATTAAAACCAAAACGCTTTTGTACCCTGCAGTTCTATAAGGTCTTTCGCACGACAGTGCGCCAAAATCCTGGTTTTGCTTTTTGCTCTGCGGCTCTGCGTCTCTGCGCGATGCAGGGTTTTTCCTTTCGGCTTATGAAAACAGAAGTTATAGCCAGAGCTTCATCCTCAGCCAATCCGTCACCCGGTGGGTCCAGATCCAGGCGTAGTGCTTTTTCCCCACCTCGATGCGGGCCTGTCCTTCCATCCCCGGTCGCATCCAGTCCGGCCGTTCGCTCAGGCGGGCCCGCACTCGGAAAGAATTTTGCTGTTCGACCACTTCGGCTATGGGGTTGATGCGTTCGACCACGAACCGGATTTTCTGATTGGGATGGCCGACCGCGGCCAGCTCCCCAGGCTGGCCCTCCTTGACCTGCAGGATCGACTCCTCCGGAACGAATAGTTCCGCACGCAGCTGTTCCAGCTGGACGATTTCAAATAAAATAGCGCCTGTTTCGACAGGCGCACCGAGCCGGTGTTTGAGATCCACCGAGACGATCCGTCCGGTGATCGGGGCAACCAGGGTGGCCTGTTCGATATGGCGCTCGACCAGGCGGATTTCCGCCGCCAATTTTTCGATCTGGGCTTCAGCCATTTGGGTTTCGGATGCTTTGCCGTCGCGCATCGATGCGGCGCGCTGCTTCCGATACCCCAGCTGCTCGGCTTTCAGAGCGGCCAGCTTCAACCGCTGGTCTGACGATTCCAGTTCACCCAGGGTGGTTAGGCCGGCTTCGACCACCTGGCCGGGATCAACCGCAACCCGCTTGATGAAAGAATCGAACGGCGCCACCACGGATTGCTTGATGGATGGCTCAAAAACAAACGGCGCATCGATACGGTAGTCTCCCTTGGCAAACACCAGAAATAGGGCGGCGAGAAGAACGCAGCCGGCTCCCAGCTTGAGGCCGATTTGGCGGGGCCCGAGAATCGATCCGACCCGTTTGCGAATGGCTGCAGCCCAGCGAGCCCCAAACCAACGGTCGTGGTCCCGCAACTCAAAAAAACGCGGCCCACACAGATCACAGGCCAAACGGACCGCTTCGATCTCATTTTGATCGGTGAACGGATGGTCGCTTGGGCGCTCAAGCAATATGACGGCGACCGGTTCGCCGTCCCGGCGCATGGGAAGAGCGAGAATGGCGGCGGGACCGTGCTGCTCTGACAGCTGCCGGGCGGCTCGTTGGACAAGTGTGGTTTCCGTTGCCGCCGGGAATATGATGTCTGCATCCTGGTCCAGACATTCCTCCATGGCCGCCTCGATGTCCTGGATCAACTTCATCTCCCGGCGAAATGTATCGATGCGACTCATGGCGTGGACGCGCACGTAGCGCCCCTTCAAAACGCCCAGGCTGACACGGTTGCAGCGTATCTTTTCGGCAAGGGCGTTGCACAGTGCCATGGACATGCTCGTGAAGTGACGGGATCGGTTACACACCGCTATGACACCCAGCGCCAGGTCGAAGCGCATAAGTGCCTGCCGATGGTTTTCCAGCGTTAGTTCAAGTTCGCTGTGGTCCAGCAAAAGGGCCGTGCTTTCCAACTGCATGGCCAGCGCCTCAAGTTTTTGAGGGTTTTCCTCGGGGACGAGGAAGGCAGCCACCGCCCGGATATTGTTCTCTTTTTTAACCGGTATGAAAATAATGTGGTTCCGGATGGGAGCGTCAGGCCCCGGCTGAGCCGTTCCCGCCACAATGGCTTTTTTTCCACTGGAAAAGACCTCCCGGCAGGTTTCCAGGGCAGGGGAGATCCATTTGGGTCTGGTGTCATCGGAATCGGAAGGTGGAAAAGCGGCCAGAACGGCCGGGCTATTGTTTGCGGCGAGTCGCAACATTGCGCCGCCAACCGCCTGCACCTGTCGGCATTGGGCCGCGAGGACCTGCATGAGCACCCTGTTGAATACCCCGTCGGTTCGCTGGAGTTCGTTCATCGCTTTCAATTTGGGGTAGAGTCCGCAACCTTATTGGTACCAATTTGCGGAAAGTCGACGGTCACTCGCTCGCCGGCCGGCCGATCGGAAGAATTGCCCACTTCGACGCGCACCCGCAGGGTATCGCTGGCCGCATCGGCAACGGACGAGATGTAGACAATCCGTCCATCTCCTGATGTAGCGGTTGGATTCCCTGGAAACAGGACCGCCGCTCGCTGTCCCACGGCCATTCGTTTTGCCTGGGGCAAGGGGACCGGGACATCGAGCCAAAGCGGATCGGTCCTGACCAGGACAACCACCGGTCCAAGTTTTTCAACGCCTTCGCCGGCCTCTACGAAGAGCTTTTCCACGCGCCCCGGAATAGGGGCTACGATGCGCATGCGTTTGAGCTGCTGGACGGCCTGTGAATACTGGCGCTGGAACTGCTCATGTTCGATCTTCGCCGCCCGGAGGGCAAGCTTCGCCATTTGGACACTCAGTTTCATCTGGGCGACTTCCCATTCGCTAACCGCCCCTTTTTGGCTGGCTGCCTCGAACTTTTCCAGGTCCACCATTTTCTGGGCAAGTTCCGCTTGGGCCGATAAGATGCGGGTCTTGTCAGTGGCCTGAACCTTCAGTTGCTCGGTTTGAATTCTTTCGGGATTATCATGCAACGCCGCCAGCAGGGCCCCCTTTTCCACGGTGTCGCCTTCTTTGACGAGAATGTCGGCGATTTTCCCGGAAACAACAAAGGAGAGGGTGACCTCCGCGCTGGGCATGGTGACGGCCTGAACTTCCAGTGCGTGGGAGACGGTGGGGCTGATAGCCATCCATCCACTGACCACGATGAGGAACAGGCTTGATTTGAATTTGGCGAGCATGAGTCGACTTTTATAATATTTTAGGTCATTTGTCTAACAATACCCGTATAAAAGTGCATATCTCCCTTAAATGGAATTGAATAGATGCAGGACTATACGCTCGGTGCCGTCTCCGTATTATCCCTGATGGCATCCGGTGACCGGGCTGAGTTCTTCAGCTTCCGGACCTCAGCGATCGCTCTGCCGGCAAGGTCCGGCTGCTTTGCCTTGGCAAATTTTTCAAGGTCCGCGGCCGGTTTCGTAAACGCATCAAAACCCACCGTGCCGCCGGCCCCTTTCAGCCAGTGTGACAAGGTTACCAACTGCTCCCAATCTCCCTGCGCATAAGCCTGCTCCATTTTTGGCATGTATTCATCAAGCGTTGTGATGAAAAGGTGAATCGTTGACTGATATTCCGGGAGCTTGGCATAGCGCGATATCAGCGGTTTTGCTGCGTCACCCGCGGTCTCGTCCGGTGGCGGGGCATCAATCGATGCCGGTGCCGAGCCGGGGCTGTCAGCATCGACGGCAGCTGCCTTTAGCGTTTTTTCGGTTAGGTTGAGACGGTCGATCAGCCGGCGAATCGCTTTCCAGGCTGCCGCCATTTCGGATTCGTCACCGCCTGACTTTGCCGATTCTTCGAGCTGTTTGGCCGGCTCGGTAAATTCAGCGAATCCCACGGTACCGCCCGCGCCTTTGAGCCAGTGGGCGAAGGCGGCCACTTCTGTAAGGTCGTTCTGGTGCCTGGCCTGCAGTGCGGTTTTCAGTTTGAGGCGCAGCTGGGACATGAATTTCAAGATGATTTTTTGAAAGGCCGCGTTGTCACTCGGCAGTTTGGATACAAGTGGCGTCAGTGCGTCTGCCTTTTCCGGCCCGGAAGCGATTTCCCGTGGCGTGGCATTCGCGGGGGAGACATCTTCCGTCTCCGGGATCTGCTCGCCGCCCACGAGATCCACCATCAGCCGCATGAACTGATCGATATCGAGGGGCTTGGGGAGGTACCCCGAGTAGCCCGCATCCAGGCAGTCTTGCTCGAAGCCCTTCATGGCGTTGGCGGTCATGGCGATGATCGACGACTGCACCCCGTTTTGCCGCATTTTCCCGGCCGCGGTAAAACCGTCCATGATCGGCATGTTTACATCCATCAGAATGACGTCGTAGGGTTCGGCGGAGGCTTTTTTGACACCCTCCAGCCCGTTTTCCGCCTCGACTATGTCGATGCCCGCCCGGCCGAGCAACAGCCGGATGAGTTCCCGGGTTTCGGCGCCGTCTTCAACCACCAGGACGCGCGCCTTGTTCAGCCGCCACTGGTCCGGCTTTTCTTCTCCGCTAGCATCCAGGGTCAAGGCCATCTGGTCGGGTTGGAGAAAAGAAATCGATGTCAGGTCGCCCGCATCCAGAATCACCCTGAACAGGCTGCCTTTTCCCGGTTGACTGGACACCCGGATATCGCCGCCCAGGAGCCGGGCAAATTTACGGCTGATGGAGAGGCCGAGGCCCGTTCCGCCGAATTGCCGGGTTATCGAGGAATCCGCCTGGGTAAAGGGGTCGAATATGCTCTCGATCTTGTCCATCGGAATCCCGATGCCGGTGTCGGTAATGTCTACTATCAGGCGGGGTCCGGCGCGGTTTTCTTCGCAGCGCAGGCCAACCGTCACACCGCCCGTATCAGTGAACTTGATGGCATTGCCCACCAGGTTGAAAACAATTTGGCGCAGGCGGGCCGGATCGGTCTCGATTTTTTCAGGTAGGGCACTTTCGGCATTGAAGCGCAGATAAAGTCCTTTGGCCTCCGACTGGACTTTCAGGGTCTGCAGGACCTCCTGAACAATCCGATGGGGTTCGTCCCAGGTCTTTTCTACCTCGATGCGACCGGATTCCACTTTGGACAGGTCCAGAATGTCATTGATCAAGGACAGCAGGTTTTTGCCACTGGAATGAATCGTGTTGAGGTGCCGCCGGGTCTCTTCCTTGGTGTGGGCATAGCCGCGTTTGAGGATTTCCGTGAATCCGAGTATGGAATTCATGGGGGTCCGGATTTCGTGGCTCATGCTGGCCAGAAACACGCTCTTGGCCTGGTTGGCGGTTTCGGCTTCTTCCTTGGATTTACGCAGTTCGATCTCTTTTTTCTCGAGTTGGGTCACATCGTCGAAGGAGATGAGCACGCCCGCGGATTTTTCAGCGGCACCGATCACCGGCGCGCAATTCACGTTAAAGGTCCGCCACTCCTCATCCGATACATGCATCCGCAACATGCGGTTGGTCTGCAGTTCCCCCTGTTCCAGCGCTCCAATCCAGGGACGCTCTTCCCTGGCTATCTTGTTGCCCTCCTTGTCGATCCAGGGCAGTTCGCCGGCCTTGAGGCCGAGCAATGACTCCGGCGATCTTTGCAGGAGGTCGGCAAACGACTTGTTGGCAAGGACGATCTGTTCCTTCGGGTCAACGACCAGCAACCCCTCCGCCATGGTGTCAAGGGCGGCCCGCACCCTTCCGGGGATCGCCTGGGAGGGGTCCAGCTGGCGCAGCACCCGGCCGAGATACAGATAGAAGGCCACGAAACAACCCAACCCGAGGAACAGCCCGATCTGGACCCATGGTCTTTGAAGGATCCCTTTGAGTCCTTCTTCATGCAGGGGCTTGAAGCGCAACTCCAGCTGACCCCAGTTTTGATTGCCGTCGGATATGGGAACCCGAATCTGGTTGGCTTTGGTAAAGCCTTCTTCCATGGGTTGCCAGTGCCCTTCGTGAGCGCCGATCGCAATCAGGCTGCGGCCATCCCCCCGGCGCAAGGCAAGGGAAAGCAGGTCGGGGTTTCTACCGGCAATCAATTCCAGATCGGCTTCCAGGCGCCGAAAGTCGGTCTTCATGACCAGAGCCGCACTGTGCACGGCAACTGCTTCGGCCAGAGACCGGCGTCCCTCCCGCACCGCCCCGATTCGGTCCGGAATGATACCGAGATAGAGGGCCATAAAGATGAAGCTGATCAACAGGCCGACCATTCCGGCAACCACGCGGAACTTGACGCTCAAACTTCCCATTAATTACGTTTCCTTTGCATCTGTAGCATCAACTGCGTCTTCCGGGGCGTCATCGGCGGACGTAGGCCCCGGCTGCTCGATGATGGTCTCCAGGGATTCTTCGTCGGTCTCCTCGTCGTCCTCAAATTTGCCGGCCAGTACCGGCAGCGGATCCAGAAACCGCCAGGCCGGCATGGAAGAGAGCAGGGAGCTTAGCAGTACACCGCTTCTAAGCAGCCAGGCTACATATCCGATTGACAGACCGGTCGTTACGGCAATCGCAGAGCTCGCCGCCATCTGGTTGAATGCCATCTCGTTCTCTGCTTCCTGTTTCAGCCCGTCCAGCGAATCTTCAAGGAAATCAAGGGCACGGATCGTCTGAATGCCCAATTCGGTCAGCCCGGTTCCCAAGGCCATGGATGCCGCCCGGGGCGGTACAACCGACCAGGCCGGTTGTGTTTCGGGCGACGCTGTCCCCACACCCCCCAATTCGACATCGGTGTCCAGTGCAAGGCTCACGCTTTGGAGGGTCCGCTGCACAAACTCCCGCAGCGAGTTCGAAACGAGCCTTTGTTGCGTCGACACGGTTCCGGCGGCTGTCGCCGGTATCTCCGTTACGTTATCATCCGATTCCTCTTCGATCAAGTCATCGGCATCCGGGGAAGCGTCTTCTTCCTCTTCTGTCGGCGGGGGTTCCTCCGGCCCCGGTTCGGGTTCCGGCTCCGGCTCGGGCGGGGTTATGGGGTCAGGGTCTGTGTCATCTATCGGTGGCGGCGGCGGCGGATCGGTGGCGGCCACGAGATCATTGGTGCCGGTGACGGTGATGGTCACCGTGGCCGGTGCACTCACGCCACCGTCGTTGTCAGTGGCCGTGTAGGTGAAGGTCACGGCGCGGGTGGCACCCACCGCCAGGTCGTCAAAGTCGCTGCCCGGATCGAAACTGTAGGAGCCATCGGCATTGAAGGTCAACGTGCCTTCGGTCACATCCGTCCCCAGGGCGTAGCTTGCGATCGTACCGTCCACATCGCTGGCCGCCGGTACGTTGCTGTTGAGCACGGTCTCTTCATTGGTGGCCGCTGCCGGGTCATCAGCGGCTACCGGCAGATCATTGGTGCCGGTGACGGTGATGGTCACCGTGGCCGGTGCACTCACGCCGCCGTCG
>Ga0126331_1000133_pt1 | contig 31917 bp, 32 predicted proteins | sample InaspJWI98metaG_FD_96379 | JGI IMG/M metagenome (GOLD analysis project Ga0126331, IMG submission 96379) | Marine gutless worms symbiont microbial communities from Oahu, Hawaii - Inanidrilus sp. 2 OAHU.JWI-98 metaG | ecosystem: Host-associated > Annelida > Digestive system > Unclassified | place... | reverse complement strand
TTATCCTGGTTCATGGGTGGTGTATCCTTTCCTTTTTAGTGTGGCCGGTTGACTGCTGCTAACAATCTACCGGTGGATACACCGCCTTTTCCTTTAAACACAACTTTTAAATATAACTCAACCCACGCATTTATAAATCATGTATGGGCATCAGAGCGCGTAATAGGCATGAGTATCGCTTGCTATCACCCCATACTTGATTTAGACGGCAGTGCAGGAAGCCAGATAGCCATTATCTTGTCAGATGTTCTATCAAGCTCTGCTTGATCAGACGATACCACCAAAGTTTCGGCAGATATCAATTCTGAAAAATGAATACAGAAGACTTGGGAAATTCAAAGATTCTGAATATGCTATTCAAACCAGCCGGAATGATGATGGAGAGCCGGCTTCGACGGTGGCTCATGAATCCCGTAAAAACCCTGCGAGGTGCCGGCATTCAGCCCGGACAGACCGTTCTTGAAGTGGGGTGCGGTACAGGCTTTTTCACCATACCGGCGGCAGAGCTTATTGGTGATCAAGGTTACCTGTTGGCGATGGACTCGTTGTTGGATTATACCAAACGGGTATCGAATAAAGTACAGTCCGCCGGTTTAACCAACGTCCGTGTGGTAAAACGTGATGCCCTGAATACGGGATTGGATGCCGCAAGCATAGACATAGCACTGTTGTTTGGTGTGCTGCCGTTCCCTTCGTTGCCTTTGAACCGACTTTTACCCGAAATGCACCGCGTCTTGAAACCGGATGGGGGCCTGGCGGTGTGGATGTTTCCGGTTTCTGGATGGGTACCAAAGTCGATCCTTCAATCCGGGTTATTTAACTTCGTCGGCAAACGAAACGGAGTTTACAATTACAGGCGATGTTAAATGAGCTGCAATAAACAGCTGCTTCAAGGATACAAAAATCGGATGTCCTCACGCAACAGGGGTGAAGATTTCCAGTTCGATGTCGACCGTTGGCTCAATTTGATAGGGGATCTGTCTGAAAGGTGTTCTCCAAGGGTTGGATGCTGCAGGTCGACAAACCAGTCTCTTTCTAAAAGATGTGGGTCATTGGCCGGATCTTCGGCATTTTAAACAATCCCTGCATAAAATCAAAAAGGATTGAGAAAAATGATACCTGACGATGTCAAACAAATTGTGCAGACCCGTTATGACAAATTCGCTGAAACAGGTGGCAGCAAGGATTCCTGTTGACCGAGTAAAAAGCAGCCTGGTTCAGGCTATGCAGTTGATCAAGGGCTTTATAGCGAAGAAGAGCTTTCCTTGGCCCCGGATGTATCTCTCAACCTTTCGCGGGGATGTGGCAATCCTACCGGTTTTGCGAATCTCGAGCCGGGTGATGTTGTCGTTGATTTCGGTTGCGGAGGCGGTATAGATGTCATCTTGGCTGCCCGAAAAGTCGGGAAAGAAGGCAGAGTTGTCGGCCTAGATTTTGCACCTCAAATGATTGAACAAGCAAAGAAAGCTGTGATTGATTCCGGGTTGCAAAAATGGGACATTGAACTCCGGAATGTGGACATGGGGCAGTCCCAACTTCCAGCAGCGTGCGCTGATGTGGTTATATCCAACTGCGTCATCAACTTATGCCCGGATAAAGAAGCAGTCTATAAAGAAGCTTTCCGAATTCTCAAACACGATGGTCGCCTCGCTATTTCTGATATCGTCTTAAATGAGAATATAGATTCTCAATTGCAAGTGCGTTTTCAGTTGACATGGGCGGGATGCTTGGGAGGTGCTATCCTCGAAGAGAGCTACTGGCATACGATGAGAAAAGCCGGTTTTACTGAGGTTCAGATAGTATCCCGCCATACTCTCACTCCCATGGAACTCAAAGCAATGGCGTGTTGTCCGGGTGAAAAGTTTACACCACCACCCAGCAGTGAGGACCTTAAAGTTGTAGAAGGGAAAGTTGATAGTGTTAAGTTCACAGCTGTAAAGCCACCTCTGGGTTAAAATTTAAAGCCATTCCCTTTATAGGTGATGACTATCCGAGCCATTTTAAAATTTTATAGATAATTCGTAAAGTTGTCGGCCTTTGTAAATAGTTACTTGTCTGATACTTGGTTTTAAACCATGTCACTCTTGTCCTTCTAACGATATAGATATATTTTTACACAAGACTTGACTAAGTGTCACAATGTGATAGTTTTAATTGTGGTGATAAAATATTTCTATTGCTTCTCATCTGCATTTTCGTCCCGATTTGAATCCCGTTTCACCTCGCTTTTATTCACAACCGTTCATCTAATGATCTCTCACAACAAAGGATTCGTTGCATCGAGATTAGGAGGTATGAAATGGCAATTACAAGCGATTACAAAAAAATTATTATTTCGGCTCTTTTAACAATAGGTTTTCTGGCTTTCAGCAATTTTGCCGTGTTTGCAACCGATAAGCCGAACACGAAGGTATATGGTGTGGCGATAAAAGGATACGACACTGTTGCCTATTTCACTGATGGTCGCGCTGTCAAAGGCAAAAGCGAGTATTCATATAACTGGAATGACGCCAGCTGGTATTTCTCGAAGCCTGAAAACCGCAATCTGTTTGCCGCCAATCCTGAGCGCTACGCCCCGCAATTCAGGGGACACTGTGCATACGGTCTGGCCAAGGGCATGTTAGTAGAGTCCGATCCAGAAGAGTGGACCATCGTTGATAACAGGCTTTATATGAATTATAACAGGTCCCTCCGATATAGCTGGCGCCAAGACAAGACCTCCATGATAAAGAAGGCTGAAGAGAATTGGGCGGAGATTCATAATTAGGATTTTACTGTAGCGGACTACACAGGCATCAGTCTGTCATCGCCAGTTCATACTCCAACTTCACAATGCTTGCCGGAAGAAGTTACGCCGCACCTTAACCTCCTATTGTGCAACTATTGTATGGCGAGAATGGTTTCAACGATTTAGAGTCCTGCTTCGCGAAGGCCGTCAGCAATTCTAGCACGATCAACCAAATTAATGAAGGCGGTGCCGTAGTTGTCCACTTCGAAAAACGGATGAAGCCGGCGAACTGTCGCCGCGACGCGCCCGGCGTCTTGGAGCCGGCCCGCTTGGGCGTATGCAGCAGCCAACGGGATATGGAGGAAGACGTTATCGGGATACTGACTTAGCCCTCGTTCCAATGTCCAGATGGAGTCGTTGTATCGCCCTTTGAGGTAATACGCAAGTCCTAGCTGCATGAGATGGCTTTCCCAACTATGCGGATTGAAGCGGAGGGCGGTTTCCAGCGCTTGAATGGCTTTATCTGTTTGACCACTGTAATTTAAAATCGCCCCGAGTTCGGCATAGCTTTTCGCATCGTTGGGATTGAGCTCAATCGCCCGTTCGTATTCCTTGATGGCCAGGTCATATTGCATCCAAAAACGATACACTGCTCCGAGCAAAACGTGAGCGGGCGCGCTTGTCTCATCCAGACTCAATGCCTTTTGGGCAAGATCTTGTGCTCTTTGAAGTGCCTGGTTAGGAAACTCGGTCCAACCGAATCCAACTAAAGTCAAGTGAGTTCTGCCGAGACCAACATAGGCCGCAGCGTAGCTGGGGTCGAGCTCAATCGCCTTTTCAAACATTTGCTGCGCCTGAGAATTTGATGACCGTGAGGCGCGCCAGAAGTACTCCCATCCTCGTAAAGCATAATCGTAGGCTTCTAAGCTTTCCGTATCTTTGCGCATTGCGCGCGCACGCTCCTCGGCATCGATCTTTACCGCGAGTGTTGCGACGATCGTTTGCACTATTTCATTTTGTACGGCGAAGAGGTCTTTCAGATCACGTTCATAGCGCTCGGCCCATAAATGATGCCCGGTGGTGGCATCAATAAGCTGGGCATTGACGCGCGCCTTCTCACCCCCTCGCTGGACACTGCCCTCCAAGATATAACGCGCTCCAAGTTCTTGATTCACCTTCTGAGCCGTCACTGGTTTGCCCTTGTAAATGAATACCGAGTTGCTGGCGATGACAAACAGGTCGCTGAATTTCGAGAGGTCAGTAATGATATCGTTGGTGATCCCGTCACTGAAATACTCCTGCTCTTGATCGCCGCTGAGGTTTTTGAAAGGAAGGACCGCGATGGATGGCTTCTCAGACAATGGATTTGTCATATCGGGTTTAGAACCAATCCCCTCAGAAGGCGGGGCAGGCTGTAAGTAAAGGTTCCAGATTGCCGCAGCTATACCTATCAGAGCCAGCACAACCGCTGCAGCCAGGATACCCCTCTTCCACCCTTTCGGTTTCGCTTTTTCCTTGCCAATTACCATACCAGCGACTTCCGGCTTCATCAGAACACGATAAACTCGTATCGGCTTCTCGATATTCTTTACTGTCTGCTCGCCCAGAAACTCATAGCCAAGAGGAAGCTTTTTCCCGATCTGGTCATAAACTGTTCAGAAATGCAAATTCCTCCTCCTTCTGCTAGACCCTCCAGCCGAGCAGCAATGTTAATCCCGTCTCCGTAAATCCTCTCACCCTCCGCAATAACATCCCCAAGATTGATCCCGATGCGGAACTCCATCCAGCGGTCTTCCGGAAGTTCCTCGTTCCTTGCTTTGAGTTCCTTTTGGACTTCCACCGCAGATTCCACCGCATCCACCACACTGGCAAACTCAGCCAGCAGATTGTCTCCGGGGGAATCCACAACACGACCTCGGTATTTTTGGATAATGGAAGACATGAGCTCCCGATAAGCCTTTAAGATTTGGACAGTTGAGGACTCATCATCCTGCAAAAGGCGGCTATAACCTTTAACATCTGCACTGAAAATAGCGCTGAGTTTACGCAAAGCACGCTCTTCGCTCATGAGATCACTCCCGCTGTTCGATGTTTCAAAAAGAATTAAAATCAGAATATAGATAGTTGAAAGTAGAGATATTAGAGCGACAGCATCAATTTTGTTTCAACAAACATAATTGCGCATTAGGTCATGTAGAATGGTAAATCCAAATTACTTTATATCATTACCATCAAATTAAAGGGGGTCAAATATTAATTGAGGGAGATAATAAATGATGGCCTGCCACTAATTCTAGTGGTCAGTTAAGAGTAGTTAACACGAACCGGTTGATACGACAAGCACGTAAGCTCCTGAAACGAGACCGCCTGACCCGGGACCTGATTGTCTGATGCACCGCCAAATATTGTCATTAACGAAATTTGGCATGCGCGGCCAGGGCAGCTTTGATATTTTCGGCGCGGGCTGGATGAATATTGAGCGCCAATGCCCGTTTTAGGTAAACTACCGCCCGGTCAGCCTGGTTTAACTTATAATACAGCGTCATGCCCAACAGCCCATATGCATCTGCCAGTTGGTCATTTAGTTCAACGGCTTTCTGCAGGGCTTCAACGGCCTCGGCATACTGTTGGATCCGGTGAGCCATTATGCCGTAATTATAGAAAAACTTGCTGTTGTCCGGGGCATACTGGACTGCTGCCCGCGCTTCCTCAAGGGCCCGCTGATTGTTCCCCAGGTTGTGATATACACGTGCCAGGCTGTCATGGACGAGACCTTCAAAGGGAAGGATGCGTTTGAGATGCTCCAGGACCTGGTGCGCTTCCGGATACAAGTTAAGAGCCTGATAGCATTGTCCCAGGTGATAAAGGTTTTTCATGTCATGGGGGAAAGCCTCTTTATAGGCTAATAAATGGGGCTTGGCTTTTGACGGTTCGTGATTCAGCAGGTAGCCCTGCCCCAGATACTGCCTGACATCTTTTCTATAAGGATTGTTTAGATGAGCCTTTTCTCCCCAATGAATCATTTTTTGATAGTTGTTCTTCAATAGAGCGATTGACTGCAGTTTGTAATATCGATCCGCTTTTACCCAACGCACTTGAATGGCTATCCAGATCGTTAAAAGAGCCAGGGCTACCATAGCGCCGGTGAGAGCCGCTTTTGGAAAAGCCGCGCTGGGCACCAGTGGCATAGAACGCTTAGGCTCGGGAGTTGTCGCGAGGGCCACACGCGAGAGAATTGCTAAATAAATGGCCAACATCACCGGCGGCACGGGCGAATACATGGGGAAACTGAACAATGCGTTTGTGGCCAACCCCACGATGGCGCCCAGAATGGTAATGCCGATAAGCCGGTATTCAGCGTTGCAGGCCGGCGCCAGGAGGCGTCCCATAAATCTGAATACCAGGAAAAGGCCCCACACAAATAGGATGACGAACACCACCCCCAGCTCAACCAGCAACTGAAGGTAGTCATTGTGAGTATAATAGTGCTGCATACCGAGCCGCATACTCCCATCATTTATTCCGCTAATCATCGAGGCCGGATAGTGAGAACGAAAGTTCGCCACTCCCACCCCGGTAAAGGGCCTGTCCCGAAATATGGAAAAGGTGTTCAGCCAGATAGTAAAACGTACGGCGGCGCTTTGGCCGCGATTGCCTAATGCTGTTTCCGGTGCATCAGAGGCCTGCTCTCCAAGCACAGAGACGGTCATCTCCCGGGTAGCGTCACCGATTTGCCATTGCCATCCACGGGGCCCCAGGTTTACCATCACCAGGACAACTGCCGTGGCGGCCCCTAGCGCCATCAGCTTATTGGGATTCAGAGCCAATCCGGTCTTCAAGCGAAAACGGACAAACACCAGGTATAGGACCAGAAATAATGCCTGTACGCTCACGGCCACCCAGGCAGCTTTGGTGTGAGTATAAAACAGGTAGATGACCATACTCGCTGAAGCACCGGCGGATATCCATGTCTTCCCTTTTTTGGGATCGGTTCCGAAAAGCCAGATGCCGACGGGAAGAGATAAGACTATGAAATGGGCCGCCATGTTTTTGTTGCCGAAAGTTGCCGCCGGCGGCGCGGCCTGGGGAAACCAGCTAAAAGCGATCAGATATTGTAGAATTCCCACCAATGAAACCAGAAATCCGGAAAAAAAGATCAGAGTCAGAACAATCCTGATCCGTTCTGCGTCTGCCAGTACCTGCAGGGCCATAAAGAAAATCAAAGCACAGGCGACCCAGTGCAGCCATTGTACGAAACCGCCATAACCATCAAGCGACCAGGTTATCGAAATCAAGGACCAGGCCAGAAAACAGACCAGGGGTAATAGAAGGGCGCAGCTAAGGATTTTCAGCTCGGCGGTTGTATACCCATGCAGGAGCCAGATAATCAATAATACCAATGCGGACAACATCGCGAAAAGCATTTTTAGGCCGCCGACATTATCATATAGATAGTCGGTCACAAGCAGGGGCATTAAAAAAACCATTCCGGCCAATACCCAAAAGCACAGCTTTTCCAAGGAGGTTTTACGGTGTAATGCGGACTTCTTCCGGGCCGGATCCTGGACCTGGCGAATTGCCTTTACAACAACTTTTGTCGGTATTTTTAGGTGGTTCGCAATCTGCTCCGCTGATTCCCGGGAGGCATGCCGTCGAATGTATTTAAGTTTTTTATTCGATAGCCGCATTGTTGTAGGGTAACAAAGAGCCGTTTAAATTTCAATATGATTTACGGCATTTACAGCTTGGATAGCATTTGGATGGCACCGACTTTGCTTTCGAAGTTTCGCCGGACAGGTTACATAATCCCGCTGGAAGCGGGGTTATAACCTATTTTTAAAAAACCCGGCACCGGGTAAAGCGAGAGGCTATGCTCAAAATTGCCTAAATAACCCGATCCACTTCAAAAAATCAGAGAGGAATCTTTCCGCGCTGTTCCGGTTTCGTTTTCCTACTTCACGTATCATCCACCCCACGGTCTCCTTGGCCCTACGTTTGGAAGTCCATTGATTAAGCTTTTGATCCAATTCTTTAGAATGGTCTTTACGCTTGCCCTTTTTCTTTTATTAGGTAAAAATGTCCTTAGATATTTTCTTCGAAAGGAAATGTATAATTTTTAATGCAAATTACGATATTTGGTTGATGAAAAGGATTACCTTATATTGAATCCAACTGAAACTCAGATCCCCGATAAAATCGATTCACTCTGGGTCAATGTCCATCTGGCCACGATGACCGAAACCGGCCCCTACGGCATCATAGAAAATGGCGCGCTGGCAATTGGTGGGGGAAAGATCGCCTGGGTGGGGGAAAGAAAAAAACTGTCTTCCGATCTAAGATCCAAAGCGGCCCATGTCCTCGACGGTCAAGGTGGGTGGCTCACGCCGGGCCTTGTGGACTGCCATACGCATCTGGTATACGGCGGCAGCCGTGCGCGTGAATTTGAATTGCGCCTCCAGGGGGCTACTTATGAAGAGATCGCCCGCCAGGGCGGCGGGATAAGGTCAACCGTTACGGCCACGCGCGAGGCAGATGAGGTGTCCTTACTCAAGCAGAGTGCCCCGCGGCTTGCAGCTCTCATGCAAGAGGGTGTAACCACCGTGGAAATAAAGTCCGGATACGGCCTGGATCTCGAGACTGAAATCCGCATGCTGCGTGTGGCCCGCGCGCTGGGTGAACAATACCCGGTAACGGTCATACCCACCTTTCTCGGCGCGCATGCCCTGCCACCCGAATATGAAGGCCGAAGCGACCAGTACATCGACTTTGTATGCAATCAGGTTCTGCCGCAGGTGGCTGCCCAAAAGCTGGCCCTGGCGGTCGATGCCTTTTGTGAAAGCATCGGGTTCACTGTGGAGCAGACCGAACGAGTTTTCAAAGCCGCAAAGAATTTAGGCCTGGCGGTCAAGCTGCATGCCGAACAGCTTTCAGATCTGCAAGGTTCGGCACTGGCTGCACGCTACGGGGCGCTCTCAGCAGATCACCTGGAATATGTCTCCGAAGAGGGGGTCAAGGCCATGTCAGGCAGTGGAACCGTGGCTGTTTTGCTGCCCGGCGCTTTTTACTTCCTGCGTGAAACCAGAGTGCCGCCTGTAGATCTTCTGCGCCGTTACTCGGTGCCCATTGCCCTGTCTACGGACTGCAATCCCGGCAGCAGCCCCGCGGTATCTCTGCTATTGATGCTCAACATGGCCTGTACTTTTTTCAGACTGACACCGGAAGAAGCCCTCGCCGGCGTTACCCGCAACGGGGCTAGAGCGCTCGGACGCCATCATGAAATCGGGACCCTCGAGCCGGGCAAGGATGCGGATTTCGTAAATTGGGATATTTCCGAACCCGCCGAACTTTCCTACTGCATTGGCGCAAATCCCATGCTGCATGTGGTCAGGCGCGGAAACGTAACCAAGACCAGGCAATCACAATAAACAGCAAGCCATTTCTTCTCTACTGCCTATCTATAGTTTCGTGCGGATAAAGTGGCTGCCCTTTGCTTGACACTAAATTTGCTTTCTGACATTCTTCGTTAACGAAATAAGAAATTCCTCTATAAAAAAGGAGATTCTAAAATGTCACTTATTACTGTTACAACCAGTATTGGCTGCAACGGTATCAGCATCGCCGAACAAGTGGCCGAGGGCCTTAAGCTCGATCTGTATGATGACGGCCGACTTGAGAAGGAAGCAGTCAGCCTGGGGATTTCTTCTGAGGATTTGAAGGGTTATGACGAAAAAGCGCCTGGTTTATTCGATCGGCTTTTAAGACGCAGACCTGACATATATATTGAACTGATGGCGGCTGTAATTTATGAAGTCGCCCGCCGAGGGGAGGGTATCATCATCGGCCATGGCGCTTCATATTTTTTAAGAGATTTTGGATGTGCGCTGCACCTGCGGTTGCATGCTTCCAAACAATTTCGAGTTCAGTTTCTGAGCGAGCAAATGAATATAGGTGCCGACGACGCCGAAAAAATGATTGATAAGCGTGACAGCGAGTTAAAGGCTTTTATGGATTTTTCATTCCAAATGGATTGGAACGATCTGTCTTTGTATGATCTAGTAATAAATGTGGACAAGCTTGGCGCCGATGCTGCGGCCGAAATGATTATAACCTTGGCGCAAACGCAGCTTATCCAGGAATGCAGTTTAACGGCCCTGGAAACGATGGAAAAATTGTCATTGCTCAAGAGAGTCGAAGCTGCGGTCATGAAAGCCAACATCAATCCTCAAGAGTTAGAAATCGAAGTCCCTGAAGCAGGTGTGGTTAAACTGACAGGACTGATCAATCCCATGCGCACTGTGGCCGGCGTGACCGAAGTCGTGAAAGTTGTTTCCGGTGTTACCCAGGTTATTTGCGAAGCTGAAAGGCACCCGCTGCCGAAGATTTAGGATTTAAGGTGTTGTGTTGACATAACACGCACACAGAACTATACTGATAAAATGGATTCAGAGATGAGCCGAAAAATTGATGGAGTCCTGGAAAGAGTCAAGGAACCGGAAAGCGGGCTTTCCATTGCTCAACTTGGGCTGGTCGAAAGACTTCGCTACAGCGAAAAGGCCAAGAAGCTCTTCGTTTTTACGCGCTTTATCAAACCCAACCACAAATACTGCTGTACCGTCATTCAGGGTTTGCTAATTTCAGGTACGCTCAAAAAACTCACCGCCGAGTTTCAAAAAGAATTTCCCGATCTATCGGTTGAATTTGTTTAAGATAGGATTACCGTGGGATTCTGTTTGACGATCAATCAGATTTCCAAAAACATCTGACGGTTTGAATTTATATAGTCATTTATTGCCTGCAAACCAACTATAAATTTGTCCGACAGGGGAAATGAAAGAATCCTCCGGCCTTTAAATTCTGCTATTATAGCATCCGTATTTTCCATCGGCCTCAGTTTGTTAATGACGATATGATCAATTTTAATATTGATGTCCGCCAGTTTGCGCTTAATACGAACAGCTTCCGAAAAAGATAATTTATCAACATTTACAACCAGGTTGATTTTGGTGTGATCTGAAATAAAATGATCACGCAAATGCTCATAGTTGACGATAAGCACTCCTAATTTTTCTTTCACCCGGTCTTGTTCGATCTCTTTTTTTCCTAATTTAATCTTGGAAATTATTTCTTTTTTTTCATAAATCTGGCGCCTCAGTTTCAGCAACTCCTCCAGCCAGATGAGTGTGATCAGCGGCAGTGAGAAGAATTTCAAGGTCAAAGCCGTCGGCGCCATATCAAAAACAATGATATCCTTGTCTCCAAAAGTGTGGACGATATCTTCGAATGCCAGCAGTAAGGCATATTCTTCAAGACCCGGCGAAAACTGGAGCACATTGAAATAGTGCTGTAAATTAAACGCACTGTGGTAGGTGTACGTTTTCTTTAAATGGTTCTGAGTTTCCTTTAAATATTTTTCGATCCAAAAATCTGTCTCGACTTCCTTTACGGTCAGATATTGCGACACCTGTCTGGGTTTTTCCGAAAAATCCATTCCAAAAATGTCACGCTGATTGTGAGCCGGATCCATTGAAACCAGCAAAGTGTTCCATGACGCATTTGAAAGATGTACGGCTGTAATCGCCGATGTTGTGGATTTTCCCACCCCGCCTTTTCCGATAAAAAAATGAATCTCCGGTTTCATTTGCTGCCTATCAATCAATGCCTAATACAGAAAAAAGTTCCCCGAGGGGATCATGCGCTGTCTGTACCTTTGCGAGTATGAGTTTAAACTCTTTTTCCATATCCGGCAAAAGTTCCATGGTAATATGGATCGGGGGTGAAGGAATTCCGATGAAAGCGCCCAGAACGAGTATTCCAAAGATGTTATCCAATTCTTCGACTTCATATTCAATGGTAGTCACCGCTTTGCCGCGTGCGACTTCATCCACGATTTTCCATGCGGCAACAATTTTATCACTTACGATTTTTACCGGAAATTTCATGTTTCAATTTGCGATGGTTTCATTTACTTGACTCTGAAGATCCGCCTGTCAAACTTAATTCTTTTTTCTGAAGGATAATAAAAATAGAGCGCATAAAGCGCAGTAAGCACGGTGCCGGCAAAGTAAAACCTGGGGAATTCCAACAAATAACCAATTAGAGTCAGATAGGGAGTTACCAGTGAGATAATGATCAAAGTTCGTTCAAACTTGATTAATTCTTTCCGAGTCACACTGGTGCGTTCACGCATTTTATGCGCGAACAATGAGCGAATGAAAACCGGCAAACCGATGGCAAATACAACTGCCAATATAAATGTGAGGGCTGCGACGATGTTGAGAAATGCGATTTGATCCAGGGTAAGAATTTTGTAAGTCTTCGCTAAATAAATTAGAATCAGACCGACGACTACCGGAACGAGCAGGACAAAGTAGGTTTTTCTAAGTTCCACCAACATTTATGAAAGTAGGCCCAGAAAGTTTGCGGTCGATTTCGTGCAATAATCCGGTACTTACGCCGTTAGCCGCAGCAAATTGGATTGAAATTGAAATCTACTTGAATTCAAAAGAATAAGCGGAAGTGTCGCATGGACACTTCCGCTTTTTGATTTAAGGTGAAGCCGTTGTAGGCTCTTCAGTTATTTCACCGCTGGTAAAAAACTTAATTACGCTTTCCACCACGATCCAGACAGCGGTAATGATAATGCATATATTGATGATGTACAATAAAGCATTGCCCGCACCGATGAATTTTATCTGGTTCAAAATACAAGCCCATATAGTCATGATGGCCATAAAGAGCGCCGGAAGTCCGGAAATCAGCCATTTCATACCGCCCTTTGTTTTCAGATACAAGGTGATGATAAACAACGCCAATGCTGCAAGGGTTTGATTGGTCGCGCCAAACAGCGGCCACAGTTTCAAAGCCCCTTTACCTCCGGCACCGGTCACGAAGGCTAATACCAGGGCCGAACCAACGGCCACCACCGTGGCAGTATATCTGTTGGTCAAGGCTTCGAGCTTGAGACTACCGGCAAGCTCGGAAATAACATAGCGTTGAATCCGGGTGGCGCTATCCAAGGTGGTGCCGGCGAATGATGCCACAAATACGCCCATTACGACCAACGCAAATGACTTCGGAAGGCCGACAGTCGCGATAATGTTAGCCGAGCCGTCTACGAAGGCCGAGACCTTCGAGCCTAATCCAGCGGCTGCCGCCCAGGAAGAATAATGGGTTGTCCAGGCTGCGACGCCGGTTAGTGTTTCTCCGGCCTTGGTGACATAACCCATTCCGATACCGGCCGACACAGCGATGATGACCAAAGTGGCCAGCGTACCTTCCATGAGCATGGAACCATAACCCACAAAAAGAGAATCGGTTTCATCGCGCACCTGCTTGGCAGAAGTTCCGGATGAAACCAGGGAATGAAATCCCGATATCGCGCCGCAAGCTATGGTAATGAACAAAAAGGGCCACATGGGCGGCGCTTTGGCCGGGGTCATTTGGACTGCCGGCGCCACGATTTCGATCTTGCCGCCAAAACCGGCAACTAGCACACCCAAAACCAATAACGCCATTGCAACTACCAGTTGGTGGGAGTTGATAAAATCGCGGGGTTGCAGCAAGGTAGTTACAGGCAGCACGGACGCAATAAAAGCGTAGGTCAGCAGTATAATGGTCCAAACGCCTGTGGGGGGAATTCCTGCAATAGTCGGCATTTTGATGGGTACATAGGCACCAATAACTACCGTGACATACATCGCTATCACGGCAATTATCGACCAGGTCATGGCGTTCTTGCCCTTTTTGTAGATCAGATGGCCCAGGTAAACGGCAATTGCAACTTCGAGCCAGACCGGCAGTACCGATGCCGGGTACATGGCGAAAACAACGGCGATCACCAGTCCAAAAATTGCAATAACAATCCATAATTCCAAGAAAACGATCAGGAAGAAAAAGATCTTGGTGCGGTCGTTCACATATTTGGCTGTATACTCCGAAATCGACTTTCCCTGATTTCGCATGGAAATGATCAAAGCGCCAAAATCATGAACTGCGCCCATGACGATGCTGCCCACAAAAACCCACAGCAGTGCCGGGACCCAGCCCCAGATGATGGCAATCGCCGGTCCGACAATGGGACCGGTACCCGCAATGGATGTAAAATGGTGACCAAAGATCACCTCCTTTTTGGTGGGTACATAGTCGATCCCATCCTCTAATTCAACTGAAGGTGTTCTGGCTTCACTCGACAGGGCAAATATTTTTCTGCCGATATACTTTCCGTATAATTGATACATTACAATGTACCCTGCGAATGCCAGAACCATAATCACTAAAGTTCCCATATCGCCTCCTTTCATTTGTTTAAAGGCACCTATACCCTTTTAACGAAAGTCGTGCTTTGGTAACACCCTTAGCCGCCAAAATAGGGAAGAATTACTGCGAGAAGAGAAAACTTTGGAGAATTTAACTCATCACATTATCCGCACTTTTTTCTCCCCGAAAAAAATGACCGGCAACTGAGATGAAGCTAAATTAACTGTCGATGATACCTAGCAGGAGCAAGCTTTAAATGCCAAACGGTGCATTTGCCCTGTTAGATTTCTTAAAGGGCGCTTGCTGCGAAAGAGAACAACTTGATTTAGTGATTCAAGCCAAAAAGAGCATATGACGGTCACTGTGAATGTAACTTATTAAAAAAAATATTGAATGTCAACGGAAAACAGCTCGTATGGCGAAAGATGTCAAAGATAATTTGAAGAGAAGCAATATCCGGCTGCTCAAGACAGAACAGTCCTTTTTCCAAAGTCTCCACACCGGCACTTAATTATCTAAGCGGCCAGACGCTTTTCAGCAATGATGCGTGCAGCGGCTTCAGTTGTTATACGCTCCTGCTCCGCCAATTCAAAGACTTGCCGTAAGGCATCTTGAATGCATTCTACAACTCGTTTTTCAGCCTCTTCCCGGCTCCAGCCCCTTAGTTCCAAACCGGGAATCGCAATTGCCGCGCCCGCATTGATGACATAATCAGGTGCATAGAGAATCTCTTTTGATAGAAGAAGATTCGCATCTTCAGTGCCGGCAAGTTGGTTGTTGGCTCCACCGGCAACGATTTTGCAGTTCAGCTGTGGAATTGTGTCGGCGTCAAGCACTCCTCCCAGGGCACACGGTGCAAATATGTCGCACCGGGTGGAGAACACATTTTCTGCAGGTACGAATTCCAATCCAAGCCCGTCCCGAAAGTGCCGAATAATATCATCGGAGACATCACTGAAAATAACCACAGCGCCCGATTGACGCAGACAATCGATCAGCTTTGCGCCCACACTGCCCGCCCCTTGCACCAGCACCCGTCGACCTTTTAAGGATGCATCTCCAAAAACATGTTCGCAAGCGACTTGAATCCCGGAAAACACGCCAAAAGCGGTGATCGGGCCGGAATCCCCGGATCCGCCCGCAGCCGGTGTCCTGCAAAAGACGTAAGGCGCTCCGGTTTCAGCTATGATATCCATATCGTCGGAGGATGTACCGATATCCGGACCTGTATAAAACAGGCCGCCAAGCTGAGTTACCAGTTTCCCATAGCACCGCAGCAGGTCGGAGCGAGACCGCGGATCGAAGTCTTCGGGTATGACGATGACTGCTTTTCCGCCACCGCGCTTGATGCCGGGGACAGCAAATTTGTAGGTCATGCCGGCAGCAAGCCTGAGTGCGTCCTGAAGAGCATTTTCCAGGCTTGGATAACACTTCATTCTGGTTCCCCCTGCCGCAGGGCCCAGCCGGGTGGAGTGAATCGCAATAAGAATCCAAGCGCCGGTGGTTTTATCAAAATGAACAATAACGGTTTCACCATCCCATTCTTCCAGCAATGATTCCATCATAGGCAGACCTCCTCCGGTATTCGGCTAAATAAGCTCAACCATTTGCTGTGGCAGCCGATTTTTTGGGCGATAACCCCTATTTGCAATTCTGTGATATTTTCCTCTGATTCATAAGAAACCCGTTTTTTATAAACTTCTATACCTTGGTTGCTTAATCGAAAACCCCGATTCATTTTTTATTTGGCGCCACTTTTTGAGAACTGAGGTGCAGGCGTGTCGGAAAATAAACTATTGAAAGCTGGGTCCCGGAAAGTTGAAGCGGTTAGCGGCTCAACTTGAAGCGGCTGTGGTTTGACAAATAGCGGGTATGGAGAAATCTTCAACCCGATGAGCGGTATTAACACCGGTGCAGGTGCCATCGATGTAATAAAATCCCATTTTTTTCAAGCGCCACCCCCTTGAATGCCTTGTCGATGGTGTGTATAAGTCCTTTTCCAGCTATGAAAACACCGTTGCCAGTCTAAAACAATTATCACTATCATCATAGCAAATCAATGCGAAAACTTTTTCAATCTTTCAGATTATCTAATTTGCGGATATGGACCGCCAGGGTCGCGAAAAGCGTTTTCAGTGAAAACGGTTTCTGCAGAAAATCATCGACACCAATTTCGAAGGTGCGTGAAATCGTCTCTTCATCTCTGAAGGCGGAGATGAGTATGGTGATTACATGCGGATACGACCCCATCACTTTTTTTAAAAATTCCAGACTGCTCATGCCCGGCAGATCAAAGTTAATGATAATGATGTCGAAGTTCTCGGCTTCCAGTGCTTTAAGCCCTTCTTCCTCCGATGCAGCGGTTTGCATATAATATTTCTTTTCGGAAAAAGCTGTCTTCAGGGCGCTGCGATAAAACTCATCGTCATCTACCAGCAGCGTTTTCAGATGAATTAAATTCCCATGTTCTTGCATTACTCGCTCCGATTAAATTCATTGAGTTCGTGTGATTCTGGTTACCGATAAGAGCAATATGGGTGCCAGATTGAGCAAATATTATAAATATACTTAAATTCAAGATAGTTATAATGATTGCGCGAAGTAATGATGCGGGGTAGTTGACCAGGAATTGGGGCAAATCACTCAGATGATTGGGGCAAATGACCCAAAGCGAAATAAATTATTTCTGACAGGTGGGAAGGCTGTTGGAAAATAAGTTACTGAAAATTAATGATAAAAGCCGTTAATCGCATCATCGCTCATTCCGGCGCAACCATTATCAATATCCCTGGGACACCGTTCGGCAAGTTTGCACATATCAACCGGAACAATTGGAGCGAGGGGTTTAAAAACGAGATGTTTATATCCTTACAGATGGCTGTTTTGTTATGATAACATATTGAAAATTAAATATAATAATTGCAACAATCCACTTGCTTCCGCGAGATGCATAATTTTGTACTCGGCAGGCATCGCTCGGTGAGTTGGGGCAAATCACCCAAGTGACTGGGGCAAATGACCCGATTGGACGGAGCAATTGACCCCAATAAAGGTGATATTATCTTGTGGTCATGGGGCCGGGCAAACACGCTAATATTCAAAATTCCGAAAATTGCTGTCGCTTTCGGAATGCAACAGTTCCAAATCCCTTAATTCGATACAAGCATCGACCACCTCGGGATCGAACTTCTTTCCTTTGCCTGCTTCGACTACCGCAAAAGCGGCATCTAGACCGCGGGCCGGTCGGTATGGGCGATCAGAAATAATGGCTTCAACCACATCGGCAACTGCCAGTATTTTTGCTCCCCGGCATATATCAGGCGCGGTCAAGCCCTGGGGATAACCGCTGCCATCGAGTTTCTCATGGTGTTGATAAACAATGTCTGCAAGCGGCCAGGGGAAATCAATTTTTCTGAGTATATCATAACCGGCTTGGGGATGGGTTTTTATGAGGTTGAACTCAAGGTCGCTTAATTGTCCGGGACGATTGAGAATCGTCGCAGGTATGTATACCTTGCCCAGATTATGGATACGGCTTGCCATGTAGATTCCCTGACACTGATCAGGGGCGGTGTTCAATTTTTTTGCGAGAAAAGTCGCCAGTTTGGCGACTTTTAATTGATGTCCCTCCGTATAGGGAACTTTACGCTCCAATATTGCCGTAATGGCTGAGATGAATCCTTTGACCGCGTTGTTGAGTTTGGAAATCGTTTCTTTTTCTTTCAACACGCGTAAAACCCTGATTTGTATTTCTTCAATGCTGATCGGCTTTTGGGCAAAATCGACCGCCCCCAGCTTTATCATCTCCGCGTATTTAAAATCCATCCATAGCCCGGTCATAACGATAATACTGCACGGGTAACCGCGCTTTTTAATTTCAAGAATCAATTCAATGCCGTTAATGTTCGGCATGTCAAGGTCGGTTATTACAACGTCTATCGCGTTGCCTGTCAGCCATTCAAGGGCTTTGACCCCATCCTCGGCAGTGAGTACCGTATGGCCGAATTTTGACAAACCCAAGGCAAGCAGTTGACGGATATAATCTTCATCATCGACGATTAAAATTTTTGCGCTTTCCACGGCGGATGCCCCCGATTGTTATCTAAAGGTATTTCCTTCAATACCATCAAATTAATCATGTAAATTGGTAATTTTAAAACTCGATCACCTCACGCAATCTGTCCACGGGTCTGTATTGCATGTCAGTAATAATATTAAATTTGTATTACATCGTAGTGGACAATTATTGTCAAATATAATTACAATTTTTGGTCGAGAGCAGGTGTGCAGTCTGTCTCAAACTCGGGTTATAATTTAGCGCCAAAATCCTGTCTTTAAAACTCTTTGAAATTCAAGCAGATTTTATAGAAAAGCAAAAAAAAATATTAAAAAGCGATTCTCCTCGCCTTTCTTTGCATGGTTATTGCAGTCTTAGAAACCATATCGGTTATACAATTTGCAAAGTATGGAATCGGATTTTCCGCGATAACTCGAATTACACTATCGCTAGATTTGAATCCTCAACTTGAAGCCGTAAGAAATTTGAAGTTGCCAGCGGGAAATAGATCCGGAGAAGGATAATTCATCTTCTCGTTTGCTGAATACTCACACTATCGGGCTACTCTGAGCTTTACACGGACCTCATTTGCTGATTGGAGCTCGGCTCAGAGATATCGGGTCTCTGATTCCATCTTTCTGAGGCTATCCGGAATTATCCGGATAGCCTCTATACTTTTGGGAGTCCGTTGAGCCGGTTGAGCTCCGCCATAGTGGGGTTGAGCCCGTAACGCCCGTTGTGCGAATTAATCCTTTATGCCCGAAAACCTGTTGACCGGCAACACCCGTATGGTCCTGTCGAAAGGTACCCAGTGCTAGGCGTTTTAGCATTCTCCCCTCCGTGTTGGACAAGATATCGTTGGTTCCGACTTACCCTCGATCAAAAAATGCAATTTTATAACCGCCTTGAGAGTTCCGTTTTGAAGAGACAGGTCTGCAGGCAATTTGTTCAAAGAATGGATTGATAGTGCGATCGAAGAGTGTTCTGATTGGGTTCTAGATCCAAGCGGTTTTAAAACAGAGAATTAATGCGGAATGAGAACCTCCCAGTCAGGTTGGGGCGGCTTTTTTCGTTTTGTTTTTTTTGTCTCTGCGGCTGTTTTCTTTTCGAAACACTCCCTTTCATCTTCGATCAGGTTCCACATGGTTAGCTTGACGGAGTTGCCGATCGATTCGTCTTCATCCCTGGTATTGTGTTGAAGCATCAGGCTGATTCTGTTGTTGTCTTTGTCTACAGAAGACCACTTCCAGGCAATGACGATGTGAAACGGATCCCCTTTCCATTCCGACGGATCACCAAATCGCTTTTTGTAGTGCTTGAGCAGTTGCTTGTAGAAATTTTTCGACGGATCCGCATATTTGAGTCTTATTCTGACAATGCGACCCGGTTCGGCACAGCTTCCCACCCAGATAAGGCCGTATTTAAATCCCGCCAATTCAGAAGTTTCGATTTCTTGAATAAATTTGCTGTGTCTCAACGGCAACAGTGTGTCCATTTTCAGCCGGTCAGCAAATTCGGTCATCTGCCGGCCAAGCGCAAATCCGCCTATCTGATGCGGCGCTTCCCCGCTACTGGTATCAGGCAGGAGAAAAAGCATGCATATCAAAGATATATAAACGCCCCTTTTCATGTTTGCTCCCAAATTTAATGGTAATGATCCTGGATGAGTTTAAAGTGAGAAGCAGTTCGTGCGTCAAATTAATACGTTCCTAAAGATTAGAGATAATACAAAAACCATCACTTGTAAATAGGTCCTTTCAAAGGGGTAGCTTCAGGCCTGGCAACCAAGGGCTTGTTTAAAATTCTCTTCACATTTAGTGAGCCGATGCATCTGTTTCGGAAATTTCATATGCGGATGCATCTCATCTGGATATTTAAAAAGTCGATGCATCATGCCTGGATAATTTAAAAGTGGATGCATTCAGCCTGGCTGCGTTGCTCGTCGGTCAAACAGCTTGCTATCTGCCCTCCTCGTGGCCTGCAACGCAGGCGCCTCGATTCCCTAAAGGTAGATTTGTTTTTATGCGAACCATAATGGAACCGATTTTGACGAATCCCATGGAACTTGGTATCGGTATAGTCATAAAAGATGTTGCATTTGAAAATTTTTGATGATAGTAATTTTATAAAAACTGAGTAATTATTTGCTTCCAGAAGTATTGCATTTGCATACATTCAGCATACGGCGATACACTCGGGAGTAAAGCAAGGGCTCACTCATAAATAACTTCACATTTTGGCGGTCGGTCCATCCCTACCGGCTGCGTTGCGTTAACTCGAATTATGTTTGATATTCCTGTGCTTCCGCGTCTTGCCGAGGGGACGCATTGACTTTCAAAATTGTGAATCAATTTCTTCGTGAACCCTAGCATTTCATTTGCTACTTTCGCTAAAATTCTATGGAGCTGTGCAGCCGCAATATCGGATGAATTTAAAAGAAGAAGTATTTGTCGAAAGAGAAGGTATAAAATGAAAAGATATATATCTTCAAAATATTTTGTTTTTCTGACGGCAGTAATGCTATTGGGTTTGATAATCGTTGCCTGTAGCAGCAGCAACGGAAGTACACCGATACAATCTGAAGATCTGGCCCCTATCGTATTTATTGCCGATAAGGATACCGCCGGTGTCTTTGAGCTATTTATTTCTTCCCAGGCCGGTGCTTCAATTACAAAACTATCCGGTACGATGATTGCCGGAGGAGATGTCGTCGATTTTCGAATTTCTCCTGACGGAGACAGTATCGCATTTGTGGCGAATAAAGATATTTTGAGTAAATTCGAACTTTTTGTTGTGAGTGTCACCGGCGGGACGCCGGTCAAGGTTTCCGGCGACCCTGTTTCGGGCATGGCGGGGACCGGCATCAAGAAAGTCGTGGCCGGCGGAACATTCGGCACAAGATGGTTCGAATGGGCTCCGGATGGTTCCCGTATCGCATACATTGCAGATCAGGATACTGCGGGAGTTTATGAATTATTCAGTGTTGAACCGGACGGCAGCGGAAACGCACGTCTGTCAGACGATTTGGATCCCGGCGGCAGCGTTAAAAGTTTTGCCTGGGCACCGGACAGCTCCCTCGTAGCATACTTGGCGGACCAGGATACCGCGTTAATGGACGAACTTTTTAGCGCACTCCCGGCCAGAAGCTTTAATCCCAACCCGACTGTGTCTTCATTGCCCAATACAGCCATGGATGTCTTCGATTTCAAATGGTCGCCAAACAGCGATCTTATTGCCTACCGGGCCAATCAAACCAACCTTACACGGACCGACCTCTTCGTAGCCACGCGGCTGGGTACCGCATTTAATCCAATATCTTCATTGGGCCAAAATGATAGAGCCGTTGAAAGCGACTATGCATGGGCGCCGGATGGGAACCGCATCGCGTTTCGCGCCAATAAAAACTCGCCGTCAGATATAGACCTGTATACCAATCTCATCAATCCGATTATAGCTTCCAGCACGCGCATATCCGGTCCTTTTACTGCAGCCGTACCGCAAATCGTCGAAAAATTTGCCTGGTCTCCAAATAGTCTGAGGATTGCATACACTGCGAATCAGAACAATTCGTCCATCGTAGAGCTGTACTCGGCACTGGGGGGCCAGGCCCTGGGTGGGACAAGAGTATCCGATGTTTTCACTGCTCTAGGCGCGGTCTCGGATTTTGCCTGGTCCCCGGATAGCCTGTTGCTGGCATATTCCGCGAACAAAGATGATATATCCGTTGTCGAACTGTATACGACTTTGCCGGGTGAGGTCGACGAGATCAAAATATCAGGTCCCATCGTTGCCGGTGGTGCAGGGGTGTTGGACTTTGGGTGGTCGCCGGACAGCTCACTGGTTGCTTACCGGGCCGATGAAGATACTGCCGGTGTTACCGAATTGTTCACAGCCAATCCTACCGGTGGCGTTGTCAATAAAGTGTCCGGCACACTCGTGGCCGGCGGAAATGTTACCGATTTCAAGTGGGAACCGGCAGCTATAGGATTAGCATACAGGGCAGATCAGGACTCAGATGGAATACTCGAGCTGTTCATTTCATTATCCAACGGCAGCCAGAACACGAAAGTATCCGGGACGCCCTTTGCCGGAACCCAAGTTTTACCGAACGATCCACCCTTCGAAGGGTATGAATGGGCGCCATAATGCAAACGCATCTTTATTCTGAGATCAATTAGATAAAAGGTTGCCTTTTATCAAACAACCTTTCCTATCCATTCGCATCAACAGCTAATGGCCTTCATTTGTTGCTTTGAGCCGTTTTTTGCAACGCCTCATCGATCATTACCGAAAAGCCATCCAGGCTGCGCTTTTTCAGCCGCCGGCCGTTGATAAAAACTGTCGGTGTGCCCCGTACGCCGGCTTTGCTTCCCTCTCGCGCATCATTCTGAACTTTCCGGGCAATGGCGGGATCTTTCCAGTCTTTTTCAAATTGATCCAGATCCAGATCCAGATCTTGGGCGATTTGACGCACCATTTTATCGTCCAGGTTTTTATAGTCGTCAAACAGGCGGTCGTGAAACTCCCAGAACTTATTCTGCCTGGCTGCAGCCATGGCTGCCGTGGCGGCTTTCTCTGAGTATTTGTGGCTTTTCAGGGGAAAATTTTTAAAAACGATTTTGACCTCTTGCGGGTATTTTTCGATCACCTGATCGAGTAAAGACGTCAATGTCTTGCAGTACGGTCACTGAAATTCGCTGAAGACAGCGATTACCACCGGTGCATTGTCCGGTCCCATATAAGGTGAGCCGGCGATATTGATTTTTTCAACGAAATCCAGCTGAACAATCTGGATCGTCTTGTTTTTGCGGCTGCTGAGGAAAATAACATCTGAGCCTTGGATAAGTTGCATACGATCAATGTCCGGGCCGACCTCTATGTTATCCAGGAGGCTGCCCGAGGTGTTAAAAATCAGTATTTGCCCCTTATTGGTGAGCACATAAATATGGTTTCTATTCCCAGAAAATGCGACATCCAGGGGTGGTTCCTCTATATTAAAGGTTCGCAACACGCTCCAATCCACTTCGGCAAGGCCAACCGTCTGAAACCCCACAACGGAAAACAATACCGTTAAAAAAACAGCCGTTTTTAATTTCACTTATGAGCCTCCATTTCCGATGCAACCGATGCATCCGGTAATAATTTCAAATTCTATATTTAATGATCGGCCAGACAAACCGGATCGCTGAAATTTAAAATTTGAATTATTAAAATGACACCTAATAAAAAAAATCTCAAGTTTTTTCCATACTAAGAACGAGTGAATCCAACCAGACCGGAAGGACACCCTTCATCTTTGCTGCAAGTCGCAACTGTGCCAAAGCTGTTAGGGCGACGGTGCGTGGCCAGCAAGGCCGTATAGCTATCCAGGCAAAACTGAACGGTCAACGGCGAGGCTGCTTCCGGCCTAAGGGAATAAATCCTTGATATCGAGCCGTGGTTGCCTTAAACTAGCAGCAATGCAATGTTTTATTGTTAAATGGAGGCTTTCCAAGTGTATCCGCATTCCGAAAAAAGAGATGGAAAACGCTTCACGCATGTGTCGAACGTAACCTATGAGGATCTGGAGCAGGGCGTTTATTCCCAGTCCAAGATGTTTAATTACAGCAAGGGTGGATTGTATTTTGCTTCGGATTTGAAAATTGATGTTGGGGAAAGTGTTTTTATCGGTATCGAAAATTCACCGTATGCCAAGAAGGATAATGAATACGAATGCTATCATGTCGTGGTCAAACGGCGTCAAAAACTCTCTTCTTCTGTGTATAAATATGGATACGGGGTAAAGTTCGACAAACCATCGAAAGAACAGGGTCGGGGTACACCGGCTGACGATTCGGAGGAGATCCACTCGGAAGAGGATAAACCGGAAAAAGCCCGCCCGGAGGCAAGAGATATTGAGGTAAGAAACAACCTGCGTCGATATGAGCGTATACCGCTGTCCAAAACCGTTGATTACTTTACAGAAGGTCAAGTCTTTGAGGGTCGGATAAAAAATATCAGCCCAAACGGCGCCTTTTTCGAAACCAAACACGTATTTCCGCCCGGTCAAGCATTGGTGATTGCCCTTCCGTTCATCAAGAAGGGATCCATGGTCAAGGCCGAAGTCGTCTGGAGGAATGACCAGGGATTCGGTGTCAAATTCAAACGACGAAAGAAAACTTAAACCTGTCACCGCCGTATACCCGTCCGTGTTATCGTGTAAATCAATCGAATCATCTTGCCGCCTGCACTCTTTGCAAAAGTGCTTAAAATCCCGAAAAATGCCTTTCTGAAACGAGGGTCGGATGATTTCAAATCTGCTGTATCGGTGGCTGGCCTTCGTACTGCCTTGAATTCAAGCAAAAAGTGTTTAGAGTTAAGGAAAATCAACAAACAATTTTCATCTCGATTTGCACGAAAGGAGAAAACGATGAAAGATACCGGCAGTATTCATAAAAAAGTGCAGGATATGTGCGATTGTTATGCAACCAACGATCCATTGAAAGAAATGTCCAGGGTAAAAGAGAATACCGACAAAAGTGAAGCTGCATTAAAATGGCTGGCGCTGGCGGCATTGCACGGCGTAAACAACAACGCCAGAAAAGTGAGTATCAAAAGATCAACCGATGGGAATGTAACCGTCATGGCCGAATACAAGAAAACGGATCTTCCTTCACCCGGCGCGCAGGTGGGTGATAAGATATTTGAGGCGGTCAGAGAAGTCACACACATTAAAGGTGAAAAGGGAAAAACCGCGCTGGCACTGGGAGTTCGTGATAGCAGTCTGGAGCTTCAGGTAAAGCTAAAAAGTAAAGACAACGAAGACAAGGTGACCATCGAATTTCCGGAATAAAACCGTGTCGTTGATTGGGAACTTAAAAATTTGGCAGGTGAATGTAAAATCGATAGATAACGGATAGACCGAATTTCCCCCACGAATGTTGATTATACCGGCATCTGTATACCAAATTTTCTTTTTCGCGTCTTTTCATTTCGGCATCTGACACGATTCGCGGCGTACTTTCCGTCTCCCAGACATGGCCTATATTAAATTTCGGCTGATAGTTTGTCGCGGCAATTATGCGGACATCCACCTGACAGGTGACTTTTTCGCCCACACGTTAGTACTGCCCCTGCTGGTGAACACGTTTGAATCTGCTTTGCAGCTCAAGGGGGTTTTCGCCCACCTCAACCGGAAGACACTCTCTTTCAAGAGTCGTGTTCGTGAGAAGATTGCCAGAACGCCGAGAGCTTCGCCTTTGCAAAGCAAAGGTTGGCCAGCATATCCTTTGATTTTATCCCGGAAAACCCGTTCAGAGCGGGCTACCCAATCTGCATCTTTATCGAGGTTAACCATTTTATGGGCTTCACCGGATTGGGCAATTTCGCCCATCTTGCGGATGCCGATGGGATAGTGCCGAAACTCACCTTCGATCCGGTTCCATTGCTCACCCTTATTGAAAATGGATGCCCCGGCGCCGGAAACCAGATGCATACATTGCCTCTGATCCGAACACGTTGCGCGCATCAGGCAGGCCGGACAGATGTCATCCGGCTTGATCAGCCGGATCTTGGACAAGGCGATATGCGGGCGCGCAGCCAGCCGATTCACGATTATCTAGAGCCGCGGGTCCAGGGAACGTTCCCGGGCAACATGCTGCAATAAATCTTTTAGACTCTCGAACTCCAGGCTGTAAGCAGCTCCTACTTTCAGCATATAATACTGAGCAATTTTTTGTGAAATGGCAACCATAATTGGGTGACCTCGAAAAATCGTCGTGTCAAAGAAAAAAATAAAGACTATATTATTTGTAATTTAAAGCACTTAAAATAGAATCATTATTTTGGCACTAAGGTCGTATGTAAGCAATGGAAACAGGAAACGACCAAGACGGAAATAGAAATAAAGATAGAATGTTGTGTTCTTTGTGTCTTGTGGAAAAAAACCAACGAAACTCATGAATCACGGAAGAGAAACTATGAAAAATAACATTTACCCAGTAATCAAGTATTGGCTGCTGCTGGCCGTTTTACTTGTCGGTCTTTCCGGGCCCGTATGGGCCAAAAAACCCATCAATACAAACTGGCTCGGGCTTGCCGTAAAAGGCTACGACACGGTCGCGTATTTTACCCAGGGCAAACCGGTAAAAGGCGGGAAAGCGTTCGAATATAAATGGCAAGATGCCACATGGCGCTTTTCAACCGCCGAGCATATGGAAATGTTCAAGGCCGATCCCGAGAAGTACGCACCCCAGTACGGCGGGTACTGAGCGTATGCTGTTGCAATGGGGACCACTGCAAATATCGACCCGGTGAATGGATGGAAAATTGTAAACGACAGGCTTTATCTGAATTACAACCGGGACATTCAGGTAAAATGGATGAAAGACATCCCCGGTTATATCGAAAAAGCGGATCGAAATTGGCCCGCTGTTTTAGAATAGCACCCGGCGGGACTCGGCCGATTGCGTGACAATCATTAAATACAACTGGTTGAAATAATAAAGGACTTATAATAATGAACATCGCAAGGACTAGGAATTTCAAATTCCTGCCCATCGTTGTGCTTTGCATCGTCGTGATCGTGGCGGCACCGGGTTGGTCGACCGCAAGAGTCGATAACAGCATATTTGCGGAACTGCTGAGAAAATACGTTCACAATGGCCAAGTGAACTATGACGGGCTGAAAAAAGAGGAGTCGCGACTGGACCAGTACCTCAAGGTGTTGGAGAATGTTGACCCGGACAGCTTGTCGCGTGATGAACAGTTCGCTTTCTATGCCAATGCCTATAACGCCTGGACGGTTAAACTCATCCTGACCGGATATCCCGGAATTGATTCGATCAAAGATCTGGGCAGTCTATTTAAAAGCCCCTGGAAGAAAAAGCTCGTTCGTATAAACGGCAAGGTGTTGACCCTGGACAATGTCGAGCACGATATATTGCGTCCGCGCTTCAAGGACGCCAGGGTTCACTTTGCTATTAACTGTGCTGCTTACAGCTGTCCGCCTCTGTATCCGGAGCCATTCAGCGCCGGCAAGCTAGACGAGCAGTTGACCGCTGCCACCCGCTCTTTCATCAACAATCCTAAACGGAACTATTTTGAAGGCGGCAATCTTTATGTAAGTAAAATTTTCAAATGGTTCGCGGAGGATTTCGATCGTGATCCCTACAGCTTTATCGTGGTGTATGCCGAAGGAAATTTCAAGAAGGAGCTGGAAGCCGGCAAGGAAAAGATAAAAATCAAATATCTTGACTACGACTGGTCGCTGAACAACAAGCCGCAGTAAACAGATCTTTGAGATGTTTTTAACTTTAGGAGGTCCAAATGGCAAATTTTGAGTTTGATATGGGTGTGATCGGCGGCGGCGCCGCCGGCCTGACAGTTACCGCCGGAGCCTCCCAGCTGGGTGCCAAAACCTTGCTAGTGGAAAAGGATAAGGAACTCGGCGGCGATTGCCTGCATTTTGGATGTGTGCCCAGCAAGACGCTGATAAAAAGTGCTCACGTCTATCACCAGATGAAAAATCCCGAGGCGTACGGTTTGCCGCCGGTCGACGTGCCGCCGGTCGATTTCAAACAAGTATCCGGGCGAATCAGATCGGTTATCGGCACCATTCAAAAGCACGATTCCGAGGAGAGATTCTGCAAACTGGGCGCCAAAGTCGAATTCGGTGAGCCAACCTTCAGCGACGAGCACACCATCCGCCTGAATGGAAAGACATACTCAGCCAAAAATTGGGTCATTTCGACCGGATCATCGGCTGTTGCCCCGCCTATTCCGGGGCTGGATCAGACACCATATATTACCAATAGAGAGATTTTCTACATGGACCACCTGCCGCAATCCATGATCATTCTTGGGGGCGGTCCGATCGGAAGTGAGATGGGACAGGCTTTCAACCGGTTCGGAACCAAAGTCACCATCGTTGATCAAGCGACGCAAATCCTGGGTAAAGAAGACCCGGACATGGCCGAGTCGGTCAAGGGCGTTATGGAATCAGAAGGGATCGATTTCCATCTGAGTGCATCGATTGAGTCCGTCAAAGACCTGGGCCGTGAAAAAGAGGTCGTCGTCAAAATCGGCGACGGTAAAACGCAGCGTCTAAAAGCGGAAATAATTCTGGTGGCATTGGGACGGGGCGCCAATGTGGGTGGCCTCGGCCTGGACGAAATCGGGGTCGATTTCAGCCCGAGAGGCATCAAAGTCGACAATCGTCTGCGAACCTCCCAGAAGCATATTTATGCCGCCGGTGATGTTGCCGGAGGATTTCAATTCACGCATGCAGCCGGATACGAAGGCGGCATCGTGGTCAGCAACGCTATCTTCCACCTGCCCCGTAAGACCGATTATACCTTCCTGCCGTGGTGCACCTATACCGATCCACCTCTAGGCAGCATCGGAATGAACGAGACCATGGCCAAGCAGGCTGGTATCAAGTATTCGACTTGGGTGGAAGCGTTTAAAGATAACGACGCAGCCTGGCAGAAGGTGAAAAAATCGGCAAGATCAAAATGATACTGGATGAAAAGGAAAAACCGATCGGGGTCCAGATCCTGGGTCCCAATGCCGGAGATCTGCTCGCCGAATGGGTGGCAATTTTAAATGGAAAAGTTAAGCTCTCCACTCTGGCTGCGGCAGTCCATCCGTACCCGACCATCGGGGAAATCAACAAAAGAGTCGCTGGCACCTATTTTTCACCGAAGATCTTTTCCGACAAAGTTAAGAAGACACTCAAGTTCTTCTTTCATTTAAAAGGTCGCGCCTGCAGCCCGGAGGAGTGCGTCGCGTAAAATCGGTATTTGAGGTTCTGTTTGCCCGGGCAGATAATACGAATCATAAAGGCGTCACCGGTGTAAATATCAAGTTTGCTACAGGAGAAAAAATATGGAAGCAGCTGAACAACCGGCCAGCAGCCGGAACAAAGCGATTGTCAAAGCCGCATTGCTGGCCCTATTTATCGTTGGTGCGATTATTCTGGTCCGATATACACCGGTCAAAGACTATCTAAACGCGACAGCACTGGGCCAGTTTTTGGATGCGGCCGGGTTCTGGGCTCCCCTGGTGTTTATCGTCATCTATACCTCAGGTATATGTCTGTTTGTCCCCGGTACCCTGCTCACCGGGCTCGGAGCCGCCATATTCGGACCCTACTGGGGATTTGTCTATGTGTGGTTCGGCGCCATGCTGGGCGCAAGTGCGGCCTTTGTCATCGGACGCACTCTGGGCAGGGAGTTTGCCGCTTCTTTAATCGGGAATCGGCTGAAAAAATATGATGAAGCGATTGAACGCAATGGTTTTGCCACAGTGCTATACCTGCGGTTGGTCTATTTTCCTTTTACACCCATGAATTTCGGCATGGGGCTAACCCGGGTGCGATTCTGGGATTATTTTTTCGGCACGGGTCTGGGGATTATCGTAGGTACGTTTATTTTCACTTTTTTTATCGGTACGTTGAAAGAAGTGTGGACTTCCGGCGACTGGGGCCAGTTGATTTCCTTCAAGATGTTTTTCTCTTTGGCTTTGTTTGCCTTTTCGTTTTTTATCCCCAAAATCATTAAAAAGATTCGAGGAAATCTGTAAAGATAAATTAACCTCGGGGCTTCCACCCATAGGCGAGTTCACAACTATGCCCTTGTCCTTATCAACAAACCATTGCAGTAGGGCGCGTTTTTGCTGAAAGATCATGTTCTCGATTTGGTCCCGGTCAAGTTCAGGTGATGTAGCCATATCAAAAGCTTCGGGTTCAAATGCAAATAGCGATTTGATGGTTTGCTTCCCCGCCTTACTTTGTTTGCTGACTTTTGGCCGGTTGGATAGATCGACAGAAAAGAACCCGCCCGTTTTGAGGATCTTCTGAATGGCATCGAGCATTTTGTCTTTCGATCCTTCCAGCGCTTTTTGAAAGGCTGACATCTGTTTTACCTGATCGGCCAAATACCGGGTGGCTAATTGTACCGCTTCCTCTACCTCTTTAGCCTGCCGGAGGCGCTGCGCCAGGTGTTCCCTGCGGCCTTTTGCCTCCTGCTGCCTGGCCAGTACCTCCGACATGCGGCGGTCAAGTTCATCCTCATCAATGTACTTTTTCTGGTGCTGGTACAGGAGCGCTTTCGTTTCCTCTTGGCAGGCCCCAAGATCGATCTTAGCCTGAGCCAGTTCGCTTCTGACCGCCTCATCGGATTTATCCAAAGCGAACTGGCCCGAAAGGATCAATTGGGTAACCTCATCGGGTGCTGTCAGTTTTTTTACGAACGCATTCCAAACCAAATTGTCAAGCTTTTTGGCAGGGGTGATTTTAAAATCACAATGGCCCTCCTTTTCTCGGCCCTTGCAGCGGTAATAGCGGTAAACGACTGGGCTGCCGTCTACCAACTTTCTAAACATCCGCTCTGCTCCTATCCGCCACCCGCAAACCCCACAAGTCGCAATACCTTGCAGCAGGCAGTCAATGTACGGCGTGTATTTGCTGGTCTTCGCTTTTACCTGAACTTCAGCCCGCACAGCCTCAATAAAACGCTGATCGAAGAGTCTAATGTCTGTGTCAATCGGAATGCCATTGTCTTTGGAAACTGGCTTGATTTTACCGGTGAAATAAAGGTCGTTCCAGACCAACTGCTGGAGATAATTCTCGGACCACCTGGTGACAAGCCTTCCTTTGTACTTGCGCGGCCTTTTTGGGAAGCGCTTCGGGTGCTGGTTAAGATAATAAGCCACCTTTGCCAGGCTCCAACCACCCTGCAGCTTGGTGAACATTGCCTTTAGGGTTTCGTGCTCTGCTGGCACCAATTCAAAGTGACCGGGCTTGCCGGTTGATCGTCTCGTTTCTTTATCGTGCAACAGATAGCTGATCCCGTAAGGCGTAGGGCCGCCAGGGAAGCCGCCCTGGAGGGTAGCCCGTTTTTTACCGGCCTTAATTTTTTTTGCCTGCTTGTAATTGCGTACTCTTGCGTCAATTAGTTCCTGCTCCAGCCGGAACATATCTTCTGGTTTGTTGGGATTGTAATAATAATCATCAATACCGTCATGGCTCCAAACGTCGATACCATTGTCAGTAACGACGGTCATCACCCTGAAGCGGTCACGGTACGGCTTGAACCTGCCTATCCGGTCCGGTTGGAACACCACAAGCGCCTGAAACTGCCCCTTGCCAAGCGCTTCAATGCAACTTGTAAAGCCCGGCCTTTTTGAAAGCTCCTCGCCGCTGATACCGTCATCTTGAAATTCGGTATATTCCCAGCCTTTTTCCTTCAGCCAGAGTCTCAGCACCATGCGCTGAGTCTCAATAGACTCTTTCTCCTGCTGCGCTTGGCTGCTGACCCGGTAATAAACCGCTGCCTTCATTTTTTGCTTACCCCCTTATCCTATTATAATCAAAACAGGCCAAAAACTAAAAATCTTTCTTACCCGGCCGCCTTTCCGTGTTTGTTCAAAGCCTCTCGCATGGCCTGCTCAAGAAACTTTGTAGCTGTCTTATCCAGCCTAATCGCTGTTGCCTTAAATTCCCGCCAAAGGCTCGGATTGACCAGCACGCCAAGCTGTTTACGCTTGGTCTGTTTCGTCGGTATTGTTCGTTTCATGCCTAAAATCCTCCCCATAGATTTTTTATTTGCCGCTCAACGTCCTCTTGCAGCACGTCGGCATAGATTTGCGTGGTTTCAATGCTGCTGTGCCCAAGCTGTTTTTGAACGCAGCGCAGATCCCGCTCCCTGCGGTATAGCTCAACCGCATAGCTGTGTCTAAAGGCATGGGCAGCTTTCCCTGATTCATAAAGTCCCAGTGTGGGGGGGCAGGTGATCTCAGATATTTGCAACACTGGGTTTAGCGAGACGGATGTGGCACGAATGTGAGTTGTATTAGGGACTTAGTCCGATCATCCACCCTATTTTCGCGCCGATTT
>Ga0126331_1000130_pt1 | contig 32037 bp, 26 predicted proteins | sample InaspJWI98metaG_FD_96379 | JGI IMG/M metagenome (GOLD analysis project Ga0126331, IMG submission 96379) | Marine gutless worms symbiont microbial communities from Oahu, Hawaii - Inanidrilus sp. 2 OAHU.JWI-98 metaG | ecosystem: Host-associated > Annelida > Digestive system > Unclassified | place... | reverse complement strand
TATACAAGGCCTTATCAGCCTAAATTGAGCAGCTTTATAAAAGTAATTTTCCAGGTTTTTTTATTTGCTGGCGATATCGGGTGAATACTTGCTGCGATTATTACTTATTCTACAGACTCGTTATCCGGAACGCCCGAATGGCAAGGTAGCGATTAATTAAAAATGAAGGATGCTGGTGGCTGGATAAAAAGACATGGAGAAGAATATGATATACCAAGAAAACAAGACCAAGATCGTTTGCACGATCGGCCCGGCCTCTGAGTCTCGGGAAGTTATGGAGAAGATGCTGCAGGCGGGGATGAACGTGGCCCGCCTCAATTTTTCCCATGGAGATTTTAAGAGCCACAAAAAGGTTATTGACAATCTGCGTGCCGCATCCCAGGCAACTGGCAAACGCCTGGCCATCATGGCAGATCTGTCCGGACCGAAGATGCGCATCGGTATGTTGGAAGAAGAGCCGATCCAGCTGAATCCCGGAGACACGCTCACCCTAACAACCGAAGATATCACCGGGGACAAAGCTCGCGTCTCTGTCTCCTTTGATCGCCTTCCACAGACCGTCAATCCTGAGGATACACTGTATCTCAATGACGGGTATATCCAACTGGAAGTGAAAAGGGTGGAAGGACGCGATGTCCCTTGCCAGGTTCTCGTGGGAGGTGAACTGCGATCCAAAAAGGGACTGAACCTGCCCGGTATTGATCTGGGTATCAGCGCCTTCACCCCTCGCGACCACGAGTGCCTGAAGTTTGCTCTGGCGCAGGGCGTGGATGCCATCAGCCAATCCTTTGTGGAAAGTGCAGAAGATATTGAGACCGTGCGGAGTGCAGCCAAGGACCTTGGATATGATCCTTTCCTCATTGCGAAGATCGAGCGTTCGAGGGCTCGGGAGAATTTGGAGAGCATCCTAGACACAGCCGACGGAATCATGATCGCACGGGGAGACCTGGGTGTAGAAATCCCCATTGAAAGGATGACCGTGGCCCAAAAATATCTGATGCATTTGGCCAACACCAAGGGCAAGCCTGTGATTACCGCCACGCAGATGCTGGAATCCATGACCAAGCACCGTCTTCCGACCCGGGCTGAGGCTACTGATGTAGGAAACGCCATCCTGGATGGCACGGACTGTGTGATGCTGTCGGGGGAGTCGGCCTTGGGAGACTATCCCGTGGACGCAGTGAGGATGCTGGCCAAGATCGCCGCAGCCGTGGAGCCCCATCGCCCAAGGTATCCGATAGAAGAAGCAATTAAATCTTATGGTAGAGATGGTGACATCACACTCGTTGATCTCATCTCACTCAATGTAGAAAACACTCTGGAACGGGTGACACCGGCCGCCCTCATTGTACCCACCGCGAGCGGTCATACAGCCAGGATGATTTCCCGTTTCAAACTCCCTGTTTGGATCACGGCGGTCAGCCGCCATGTAAGCACCTGTCAGGGACTGGCCTTTTCTTACGGCGTTTACCCGGTTCATGAACCTGAACCCCCGGAAGACTGGAAACCGTTCGCAAGAAAGTGGCTGAAGGATCACGAAATCGAAGGCAATCTTGTCATTCTAACTGAAGGCCCTTCGAAAAGAAACCCGAAATCCAACAACCGTTTGGAGCTTATCGATTTAGAGCGGCAGTAATTGTGTTGTTCCTGAGGATCATTTCGTCTTCGCAGTCGTCATGCAGTGTGGGCATAATGAAATATATGGGTATCGCATGACTGAAGTATTGTAATGAAACGTGGAGAATATCAAATGAATGAAGTGACACGCGCCGAGGCGTCCAGACTGGCCATCATAACCTTTAGAACCGTGGCTGACGCCCTGCTTCTCCGTGGTTACTACAGGATGTCAGGTACCGTCGGGGAAAGACTGGAAAACGCACTGAGAGACCTCAGCCCCGAAATATACGGCACCTTGAATGATCCAAGAATTTGTGAGCTGCAAGGCCTTAAATACATCATCGACAGGCTTCCGAAGGGTATCGAGCGCTGCAACCGCATCGTGATGATCGCGCAAGAGGACCTAGAAGGGACCTCATTTGAGAAGATCGTACCGGCAAAAAGGCGGAGAATATCCTACAGGATTGCTGAAGACGAAATGAGCTTTGCCATCACGCGGGTCGAGACCGAGATTTATGACATACTAACGCATTTCACGTTCCTTTATATCGAAGCTAAAAAAATCCATCACAACATGACAGACGATCAAGGCCAGTATACGAAAGAATGGCTGGCCATCGAAGAAATTGTGAATAAGGGTGAAGACCTAAACGGGGAGAACCTGGACCGGGCTCTCTGGAATTTGAGTGCTCTTCTCGGTCGCACCTATAAAGAGGTCAAAGAAGTGTACGCATATTTGGAAAAAAGTAAAAATGAATCCAATGCCTGCAGCGGCCTCTTTTACATCATATACAACCTTGGAAAGACCATTGAAGCGGAGGTCACCGAAAAGAAGCATCTGGAGATTCATTTCACCCCTGCCTTGGCCCATACCATTTTGCCTCAGATTTACGGGAAAAAATGGGCCGCTTTCATCAAGGAGCAGTTAGGTACTCTCGGCTTGTCTGGTCGGCCTCTGCACATTATCAGCGCCAATCTGCACAGCGTTCTCAACGTGCTATATGGGTACGCTGCGTATCAACATGCAACAGGAAAAACAGCTGAAGGCGATCTTTATGGTTTAGTGAATCAGCTGCGCAAAGAAGGGATTCAGGTAAAGGAATTTGCAGAAGAACATGGCTTTCTGCACGTGATCGACAGCAGTGGTTCGCAGATCGATTACCAGATCATCGATACATCGAGACTCCAGGCTGTTTCCTTTCATCCCGAACTAAAGATTGAAAGTCAACGGGAGCAAGATAAAAAGCCTGTTATTCTGGTCATGGATTATGCCTTTGGCACCCAGGCATTTGAACTAATGGATGAGCTTTTAAAGCCTGCTGTTGAAAATGGGGCTGAAAAAAAGCTCAAAGTCAAGTCCATCTCCGTCATGGGCAAAGCAGGCATATTGCCCGGAAAAAAAGGGGACATCATACTCGCTACAGCCCACGTCCTTGAGGGCATTCCCCACAACTATATCGTAGCAAACGATTTGGACAGATCCGATTTTCATGAGACGGTGGACATTTATGAAGGCCCCATTATAACAGTCCTTGGGACTAGCCTTCAAAACCGTGATGTTCTTGAGAAGTTCCAGCACTCGGGCTGGAAAGCCGTCGGTCTGGAAATGGAAGGTGCCCACTATCATCGCGCCATAAATGCGGCCATCATTCAGGGGAGTATATCGAAAGATGTCAAAGTGAGATATGCATACTACGCTTCGGATAATCCTCTGTTGAGTGGAGAAACCCTCGCATCAGGAAGCCTAGGGAGTGAAGGGGTAAAGCCCACTTACATGATCACCAAGGCGATTGTTCAAAAGATACTCAACGGGTAAGCATGATTCAGAATTTGAGAGGATTGTTCGGAGATGGAAATGGAACCGTTAAAAAAGGCCAAAAATTTCAAAGGTCCAGAGGGCCCGGTTGTTCTCGCGCTATTAGATGGTATCGGTATCGGCACCTGTGCGGAAGGCGATATGGCTAACCGGGCAAACACGCCGACCCTGGATTGGCTGGCCCAAAATGCCTTGGCCACAAAGCTCAAGGCTCACGGAACGGCCGTCGGCATGCCTTCAGATAAAGATATGGGCAACAGTGAAATTGGTCATAACGCGATCGGATGTGGACGCGTTTTTGCGCAGGGTGCCAAGCTGGTCAATGAATCCATCGAGAACCGTGCACTTTTTGATGGCACCGCGTGGAAAGAATTAATAGATAACGTGGTCGACCACCATTCCAGGCTTCATTTTATCGGCCTTTTCTCAGATGGCAACGTCCACAGCCATATCAATCACTTAGAAGCACTCTTGGCCGAAGCAAAAGAAGAAGGCGTTGAGAAAGCATCTGTTCATATTCTTCTGGATGGGCGGGATGTTCCGCCGACCTCTGCATTGGATTATGTCGAGAGGCTGGAAAACTTCCTAAGCGAACTCAAAAAAGGCCCCCCTGTCGATTTTGCCATCGCCTCCGGTGGAGGCCGTATGCAGATAACCATGGACCGCTACCAGGCAAACTGGGGCATGGTGGAACTGGGATGGAAAACCCATGTCCTGGGCGAGGGCAGAATGTTCGGAACGGCCCGTGAGGCGATTGAAATCCTGCGCCAAGAAAATCCGGGGGTCATCGACCAGGATCTGCCACCATTTGTCATCGCCCGCAACAACGAAGCCCTGGGACCGATGGCAGAAAATGACAGCGTCATTTTTTTCAATTTCCGCGGCGATCGAGCCATCGAGATCAGTATGGCTTTTGAAAAGGATGAATTCGACAAATTCCCCCGTGGGCCGAAACCCGCAGTAAAATATGCCGGCATGATGCAATACGACGGTGATGCGCAGATTCCGCAAAAATATCTGGTGAATCCGCCCGGGATTGACCACACAGTGGGCGAGTATCTGGTCATGGCCGGTGTCAAACAGTTGGCGATCAGTGAAACCCAGAAATTCGGCCATGTGACCTATTTTTTTAACGGCAACCGCTCAGGAAAGTTTGATGAGTCTCTGGAGGATTACGTCGAGGTACCGTCCGATATCGTCCCCTTTGAGCAAAGGCCCTGGATGAAAGCGGCCGAGATAACCGATAAAGTCGTCGAGGCCATTGGGGGCGACAAATACGATTTTATCCGGCTCAATTATGCCAACGGAGACATGGTGGGACACACGGGACTTCCCCAGGCGGTTGAGATTGCCGTTGAGACCGTGGACCTGTGTTTGGCTCGGCTGCTCGCGGCGGTAAAAAAGGCGAATGGTATTCTGGTTGTTTCGGCGGACCACGGAAATTCGGATGACATGTATGAGTGCAACCGTAAAACAGGCGAAATCATCTATGACGAGAAAACCGGTGAACCCAAACCGCGAACAGCCCATTCACTGAATCCCGTATTTGCCTATGTGTATGAACCCACCGGTAAGGTAAAGATAAGGCTTTCGGAGATCATGGACCCTGGAATTAGCAGCTTGGCGGCAACCTGTCTAACGCTTCTGGGTTTTGAACCACCGGAGGATTATACGCCCAGTATTGTCGAAATCAATTAGAAAGCTATTGCAAAAGGGATCTTTTCATTACTCCATTGATGACCCAATTTAAAGGAGGGTTTTATGGCAGACACAAAGCATTACACCGAACTGGGATTGGTCAATACCAGAGAGATGTTTAAAAAGGCGATGGCGGGTGGCTATGCCGTCCCAGCCTATAACTTTAACAACATGGAGCAGCTCCAGGGAATCATTACGGGGTGTGTGGAATCAAAATCGCCGGTGATCTTACAGGTGTCCGGCAGCGCTCGAAAGTATGCCGACCCGACGTTTTTACCTTACATGGCCATGGGTGCTGTGCAGATGGTCAACGGACTGGGCGCCAGTATCCCGGTTGCCCTGCATCTGGATCACGGCGGTAGTTTCGAGCTGGCCAAATCCTGTATTGATTCCGGTTTTTCCTCGGTCATGCTCGACGGATCCCACCACCCCTTCGAGGAAAATGCAGCGCTTACCCGCCAGGTGGTTGATTATGCCCATGAACGTGACGTTACCGTGGAAGGGGAATTGGGGGTGTTGGCCGGGGTTGAGGATGAAGTTTCGTCAGAAGCCTCACACTATACGAAACCGGAGGAGGTGGAGGAGTTTGTGGAGAAGACGGGTGTGGACAGCCTTGCCATATCCATCGGCACCTCCCACGGTGCCTACAAATTCAAGGTAAAACCCGGCGAAGAAGTCCCACCTCTGCGGTTCGATATTTTGGAAGACGTAGAAAAACGCGTACCGGGTTTTCCCATCGTATTGCACGGGGCCTCATCCGTCGAGTCGGCGTATGTCGAGATAATCAACGCATTTGGTGGCAAAATAGATGATGCGGTCGGAATTCCTGCGGAGCAATTAAGAAGAGCCGCCCAATCAGCTGTTTGCAAAATTAATATCGACAGTGACGGCCGGCTGGCCATAACGGCCATGATCAGAAAAGTATTTGCCGAAAACCCGGCTGAGTTCGATCCCCGCAAGTATCTCGGCCCTGCCCGAGACGCGCTCGTTGAAATGGTCAAGAGGAAGAATGAGCAGGTGCTCGGCAGCGCAGGGCAGGCATGAACACATGGTGAGCAGCGACGAGAAATATTTCTCAAAATTAAAACATAATGATCTAAAAGGGAGGGTATTGTGATGGAAACGCCAAAAATTGCTATCAATGGGTTTGGTCGCATTGGCCGAATAATTACCAGGATTGCCAAGAGCCACCGACACTTCGATGTGGTGGCCATTAACGACCTTGCAAGTCCTGAGCACCTGGCCTACTCCTTCAAATATGACAGTGTTCACGGCCCCTATTCGGGCGGGGTTCATCTTGAAGGGGACACCTTGACTATCGATAATGATTCATTCCGGGTGCTGCAAGAGAGGGACCCTGCCAAACTACCTTGGGGGGAGCTCGGAGTAGATTACGTCATTGAGAGTACCGGCATGTTTCGGAAGCTCGATGAGTTGGAAGTTCATTTGGAAGCCGGCGCCAGCCGGGTGATCGTTACGGTTCCTACAAAAGATTATTTGGAGAGTACGGTTGTTCTTGGTGTCAATAACCATGTTCTGACGAAAGAGGCCAAGATCGTGAGCAATGCCAGCTGCACGACCAACTGTGCCGCACCCTTAGCGCTGGTATTGCACGAGGCCTTTGGCATCAAGAGGGGACTGATGACCACTGTCCATGCGTTCACGGCTGATCAACGTCTTGTGGATGCTCCCCACAAGGATCCCAGACGTTCGCGACATGCGACTATCAATATTATTCCAACGTCCACCGGGGCAGCACGTGCCATTGGCCGGGTGATCCCTGACCTAGAAGGCAAGATAGATGGGATGGCCATGCGCGTTCCGGTGCCTGATGGAAGCGTCGTTGATCTCACAATGGAACTTGAAAAAGCCGTGACACCGGAGGTTGTTAACAACGCCGTTCGGGAAGCCGCGGAAGGTCCCATGAAGGAAATCATCGAATATCAGGAGGATCCTATTGTCTCGAGCGATATTGTCGGCAACACGCATTCGAGTATTTTTGATTCCCAACTGACGCAGGTTATCAACGGTACACTCGTCAAGGTCATTTCCTGGTATGATAATGAATGGGGCTACAGTTCCCGTGTGGAGAACCTCATCCACAAAATGGCTGAGATCGACGGCTTTGTAACTGCAGATTTCGCAGGGGACCGGTGAGATTAAGCGATCACTGCATATGCGCAAATTGGAAGCGGAACTGAACAAATGACAACCGACGGACATGTTTAATCAAACATAGAAATCCTGGTTCTCCCTCCGGGCTGTAGGCCTACGGGCCGGAAGCTGGGCCAGGTCAGAGTCAACTGGCTATGCCGTAAACAAATGTCTTGGGTAGATGGAACACTGGAATGTTGGAATAGTGGGTTCATTGGAATGAGATCTTTTTTTAGATCAAATTTCTAAATAAGAGATTAAAATCAAGATAATTTCCGCTTTTAAACCCAATATTCCATTACTCCACCATTCCATCATTCCATTTGACGTTTAAAGGCAAACATCACCCCTCTGGGGTGAAATCAATGCCGGGTCCTCTGAGCCCGGATTATTTACTACTCGCACCTAACACAGGAGGTCTGAATGAATATTTTTGATATCAAGCCCAAACGCCCTACGAAAAACATCGGATTCGTATCGACCCGTCTTGCAGGTACGGATGGTGTTTCACTTGAAACAGCAAAATGGGCCGACGTCTTTGAGGCAGAAGGGTTCAGCTGCTTTAGTTTTGCAGGTGAGCTGGATCGACCACCCGAATCTTCATACCTTGCCGAAGAGGCCCATTTCACACATCCTGAAATCGAGGACATTCAACGACGCTGTTTTGGTGTGACAAAACGTGACCGTTCTACGACACGTAAGATTCAAGATATGAAAGAACACCTGAAGGACCACATTTATGCCTTTATTGAAAAATTCGAAATCGACGTTATGGTTCCGGAAAATGCATTGACGATTCCCATGAACATCCCCCTGGGACTGGCCATAACCGAAGTCTTGATAGAGACGGAAATGCCTGCCGCCGCCCATCATCACGACTTTTACTGGGAACGGGACCGGTTCATGACAAACGCCGTCTGGGATTACTTGAATACGGCCTTTCCTCCCAATCTCTCATCCATCAATCATGCCGTGATCAACTCATTTGCTGCGGAGCAGTTGAGTTTTCGGACCGGTATCTCATCTGAGATTCTTCCGAATGTCATGGATTTTGAGAATCCGCCACCGGCCTTTGACGATTATGCGAGGGATGTGAGAGACGCCATTGGTGTCGGAAATGATGAGCTTTTCATCCTCCAGCCGACCCGGATTGTAAAGAGGAAGGGCATCGAACATGCCATCGAGTTGGTCAGCAGGCTGGGGATGAAAGCCAAACTCGTGATTTCCCATTCAGCCGGCGATGAAGGGCATGACTATGAAAACAGGCTGAGGGAATATTCTGAGCATTTGAATGTCGATACCCTTTTTGCCAGCGATTTGGTGGATGATCAAAGGGGAACCACGGGGGATGGAAGGAAGATATACACCCTGGAAGATATTTATCCCCATGCGGACCTGGTCACCTATCCCTCTATCTTTGAAGGTTTCGGGAATGCCTTTTTGGAGGCCCTTTATTTCCGCAAACCTGTGGTGGTCAACACCTATTCCATCTACACGAAGGATATCAAGCCAAAGGGATTCGCAGTCATCGAGCTTGATGGTTATGTCACCCAGTCGGCCGTCGATCAGACCAAAGAGGTTCTGTCAGATCCTGATCTTTGTCAGAGGATGGTCGATCACAACTATGAATTAGCAACGCTGTTCTTTTCTTATGCGACGCTCCGCCGCCGACTCCATGCTTACATAGCAGAGCATCCCTGGTTGTTTTGAAAGGTTTGAAGCAACAATGTTCTTTCCTGCACGGGGCAGTCGAGAGATATGATTTCGGAGGATTTATGTCGGTTAAGTCCCAAATCATCATCTTGCTCGTAATCGAAAGAAAAGGCGCAACACAAATCACCGATCACCAAAAACAAGTACAAAATCAATTGAATTGCGGTGCGGGAGGTTACTCTGATGATTGACGTCGCCAATTATGTCCAAACCGAAACGTTGAAGAATGGCATGCTCGTAAAAATTCGATCCATCCGGTCCGATGACAAGGACAAATTGATCCAGGCCTTTGATAACCTCGAACCGGAATCCATCTACACGCGCTTTTTCTATCAAAAAAAGGGCTTGAGTGATGCGGATCTCAAGACTGCCACCGAGATTGATTTCGAAAATGTCGTCGCCTTTGTGGTCACGGTGGGGGAAAAGGCGAACGAAACCATTATTGGCGGCGGGCGCTATATTGTGTTGAAACGGTCCGAAGCCTTGTACAGTGCTGAGCTGGCCTTTACAGTGGAAGAAGATTATCACGGGCAAGGCATTGCCAGCTTGATTCTTAAACACCTAATCCACGTTGCCCGTGACAAAGGTCTCACCCAGTTCGAGGCAGAGGTGCTTTCAGAAAATAAAGCGATGCTGACCGTTTTTTCACGCAGCGGACTGCCCATGGCAATAAAAAGCGATGCAGGCAGCTTGCACGTGACACTATCGCTGAAGGAGGCTGTCGGTTGACCGACGTGACAAGCACGGTTGCCGCAAGGGCGGGAAACCCAGGGCCAAAAGATGCCATTTGTGAATGAATCCTAAACAGCAGATGTAATACTCTGGGCGCAGGAGGATCATCATGTCAACGAAGAAGATGTCGACAATGAAAATTTTGACCGCCCCTCGCATAGAACGGTGTATTGGGTGCCACGCCTGTTCATTGGCCTGTGCCCGGTTGGTAAATAAGAAATTGTCCTGGGACACGGCCGGGATTCGTATTGTCTCTTCAGGCGGACTAACTACGGGCTTTGAGCCAAAATCCTGTCTGGCCTGCAATCCTGCCCCCTGCGCTTTGGCCTGTCCAACAGGGGCCTTTTTCCAGCGAAAGGGCGGCGGGGTGCTTGTCAAAAGAAAACTGTGTATAAAATGTGGAGAATGTGCCCAGGCTTGCCCGGTCGACGCCATTTATCTTGACGCTGCTTCGCAGCCGTTCGTCTGCATACACTGCGGCCAGTGTATACCTTTCTGCCCCCATGATTGTCTGGAGATGGCGGAAGTAGCGCTTGAACCCTCACCTGAAGAACCAGGAAAGGCGGTGGCGCCATGATCAGGGACCATTTCAGGATACTCACCGTTGACCTTGAAACAGGCAAGGGCAAAGTGGTCTCTCAGGACGGTCGGGATAAGGTGGCAGGTGGCAGTGGGCTTGCAGCGTTACTGTTTGACAAATTTGGGCACCCGGACAAGCCTTGGGATGATCCGGAGCAGCCTTTGATCTTCGCCATCGGTCCGTTGACAGGCTATTACCCCCTGATGAGCAAGACCGTGTGTGGATTCAAATCACCCTACCATGACCAGTACGGGGAAAGCCACGGCGGCGGTCGCTCAGCACTGTGCCTCCGTTTTGCCGATCTGGACGGGTTGGTCATTACCGGAAAGGCTAAGAAACCCAGTTACCTCTCAGTCGGATCGCGCCATCTTGAGCTCAAGGATGTTCACTATATGTGGGGCGTTGACTTGCAGAAATCCGGAAAAATGTTTCGCAAGATGATTGGCGGGTCAGGCCATCGGTCCATCTTGCGTATCGGTCCGGCAGGGGAAAACCTTTCAGCCTATGCCTGTATCACTGTGGATACCTACCGTCACTTCGGCCGGCTCGGCGGTGGTGCGGTTATGGGGAGCAAGAATCTCAAGGCCATTGCGATCCTGGGCGACGGCATATTCGATCTCCCGGAGGGCAAAGCCTATGCCAAACTCTTCGAGGACGTGCACAAGAAGCTGACCACTTCCGACATGATGGATAAATATCACAACCTGGGCACGCCGGTGAACATGGCCGTTCTCAACAAGATTCAGGCGTTGCCGATCAAAAATCTCCAGCAAACCAGTGATCCGAAGATCAAAGGCATCACCGGAGAAACATTTGCCGACGAGACCCTGTTGCGCAACGCGGCCTGTGCCGGATGCCCCGTGGGTTGTATCCATATCGGCTTTGTAAGGGAAAAATTTATGGAGCCCAACCAGTATCTTTACCGACAGGTCACATATGACCACGAACCCATCTTCGCTACGGGCGCTATGTTGGGGATGACCAATGCATTCGATGTGCTGGGAATCATTGACACGGTGGAAAAGGTGGGGTTGGACGTGATGTCAGCGGGAGTTGCATTGGCCTGGGCCACCGAGGCGCTGGAAAAGGGTGTCATCTCAGAGAAAGAAACGCTGGTATCGCTTAGATTTGATGAAGCCGCAGGATACAAGGATGCCGTGCAACATCTGGGATCGGGCACCAATGATTTCTATCGCCTTCTGGCACAGGGAACCATGAAGGCGGCTGAGCAATACGGCGGGCAAGATTTTGCCTGTGTGCTGGGGCAGGAGATGGGCGGATATGCCACGGGCGAGGTCTTTTTCACCTCCCAGGCACTTGGATTCCGGCATTCGCATTTGGACAGCGGCGGCTATTCCTATGATCAGAAACATCAAGAGAAAGACGTGAAGCAGGCGGTGGATTTTCTGGTGAAGGATGAACAGGGGCGGGTGCTTTTAACTTCCATGGTCTCCTGCCTATTTGCCCGTGAAGTTTACAAGGATGAGTTGCTGGCGGATTGTTTGAATACTTTGGATTACACGACCCTTGCAGACAATATGCAGCAGATTGCCCGGCATGTTCAAAAAATGCGTTGGCGACTGAGACTGGCCACCGGTTTTGATCCGCAGGGGGTCAAGATCCCCAGACGCTTCGCCGAGGTGATGACCTGGAAGGGCAAGGTGGATAAAAAGTTCTTCAATGCCCTGAAGGCAGCCTATGCAAAACGCATCATGGATTTTGCGGGGGATGAGGAAAAGTAAACAAACCCCACCCTGAGGGCGGGGCTTTATTATCCCACGCCTCTAAGATTCCGCGGTCTTGTGCTGGGAAGGGGTGCCCTTTCCGCATACCTTTGGAGGAGCGAAAGCATGGGCCCTTCGACAGTGGGCCCAGAGTCGAACGACTATCCGAATTCGCCGCATCACTGGATCAAGTTCTCCTGCTGTTTGCGATTGTCGCGAGCATCTGGATTCCCTGGACGAAATGGATTGGGGCCTTCATCGGCGCTGGTTTGACCTTCGCGGCATTGACCAACTACTGAGCCATGGAAATGGTGATGGTAAAAATGCCCTGGAACCAGTCGAACCGCCCTGATGCGGGTAGGATTGTCAAAAATTGATAGTAGGCTGGTAACAGGAGCAGAACAGGTAGGCCGGAGCCGCATCCGACCTGCGGCGGACGGATCTCACGAGACGGATTCGGCAGACCATCCTGCTTGCTTTCACAGCCCTCTGCAAAATAAAGCTTGAAAGGAAAATTGACATGAAAATCATAATCGCTGGTGGAGTCGCAGCTGGCATGTCGGCCGCAGCCAGGCTCCGGCGCCTGGACGAAGACGCAGAAATTATCGTATTCGAAAGAGATAAATATGTTTCCTTTGCCAATTGTGGTCTACCGTATCACATCGGCGGTGATATACCCAAGCGTGAAAGCTTGCTCGTCGTGACTCCCGATCGTCTTAAAGACCAGCTGAATCTGGACGTACGCACCTGTCACGAGGTCGTAAAAATCGACAGTGATCAAAAAATTGTGCATGTTCATGATCGTCAGCGGGACACGCGTTTCGAGGTATCCTACGACAAATTGATCCTCGCCCAGGGAGCCGCGCCAATCCGTCCTCCCCTGCCTGGAATCGACCATCCCAAGATCTTTAACCTCCGCAACATTCCCGATATGGACGCCATCAAACGGGAGGTCGACGAAGGTGCAATCTCGGCGGTTGTGATCGGTGCTGGATACATCGGTGTGGAAGTCGCTGAGGCGTTCCGGCACCGTAACGTGGAAACCTGCTTGGTTGAATTGGCCGACGAGATTCTTCCCCCGCTGGATCACGAGATGGATCGGGCATTGATCTCCCACATGCAGCATCATGGAGTGCGTATGTTGCTCGGTCATCGAGTGGAGAGCTTTCGCGATGCCGACGGTCGCGTCGAGGTGCTGCTGGATGATGGAAAGGCGTTGCCGGCGGACCTGGTCGTGATGGCGATTGGCGTGCGCCCGGAAAACAGACTCGCCGGCGAAGCCGGTCTCGAACTGGGAGAACTGGGAGGCTTAAAGGTTGACGCGCAGATGCGAACGTCGGAGCCGGATATCTATGCGGTCGGGGATATGGTGGAAGTCACCGATACCGTGACCGGTGAGCAGGCGATTATTGCCCTGGCCGGTCCCGCCAACCGACAGGGTCGCATAGCCGCGGACCATATTTGTGGTTGCAGTAGCGCGTACACTTCTACGCAGGGGACTTCCGTCGTAAAGGTTTTTGAGATGACCGGAGGCGGCACCGGTGCGAATGAAAAAACGCTTCGCCGGGCCATGATTCCTTACCAAAAGATTTATGTTCATCACAACGGGCACGCCGGCTATTACCCGGGTACGCGTCCAATGCACCTCAAGCTCTTGTTTGCTCCGGATGACGGCAAGATCCTCGGGGCGCAGGTCGTCGGCGCGGACGGCGTTGACAAAAGAATCGATGTGTTGGCCACCGCGCTTCGCCTGGGAGCGACCGTATTTGATCTGGAACATTTTGAATTGGCATACGCCCCGCCATACGGTTCAGCCAAGGATCCCGTCAACATGGCCGGCTTCGTCGCCGCCAATGATCTACGCGGCGATATCGCACACTGGTATGCGGAGGATTATCCGGGGGAAATCACTTCCGGTCAACTACTCGACGTGCGGAGTCAGAAGGAGTTCGATAAATGGCATATCGAGGGAGCATTGCACATTCCCGTCACGGAGCTACGTGAACGATTGGACGAACTGGATTTGCAGACTCCCCTTTACGTCTATTGCAAAAGCGGTTTCCGGGCTTACCTGGCTTGTCGCATTTTGATCCAACGGGGATTCTCCGAAGTGAGAAATCTATCGGGCGGGCTGGAAACATTTTGGCTATACCATCGGATTTACGGATATTGCCCGGAATGCCCGGAAGACGAAATACCGATTATCCGTTACGCCGAAGAACTAGCAGCGACCGTGTAGATCGGATGCCCGGTGCTGGTTCTTTCCGGCCCATGATTAATAACGGTGAGGGCCTTCGATCCCTGTCATTGCTGTGCCACGCATTAAAGATCCGGGCCCGGAGGACCCGGCTTCGCCAAGGCTACGTCGCTGCGGGCCCCGAATTTGGTTGCCTCTGGAAGGGGACTCTATACCGCCTAGCTGATCTCAACCTCTATTTGGAGTATCGGAGTATTGGAAAGACGGGGATAAGACAAACATCTGATAAGAATGAAAACAGAGATCACATGAATTCATTCTGATAGGCTTCGAGGGATTTAGACCATTACTCCAATACTCCAACAACCATAGGCCTTTTAGCGGCAGAGCATTCTGTCAGTGACTCCAGCGTGTCGGGAAGGAACAGGGTTTCCACGTTATATTAGCGTATCAACTGGGAGGAATCACTCTATGTCAAACAAGAGCCTTTACATCACAGCGACTGAAGCCAGAAGCGGAAAATCCGCCATCTGCCTTGGCGTCATGGAGATGCTGCTCAGAAAAATAGATCGCGTCGGCTTTTTTCGGCCAATCATAGACGTTGATCCCACATCAGAGGCGCGTGACCATGATATTCACCTGATCGCCTCCCGTTTCAGAATGACGACACCCTATGAGAAGATGTATGGATACACCACTAAAGATTTGAGCGACATGATTTCTCTTGGGAAGGAGGCGGAAGCCCTCGAGGGGGTCATGAAGAAATTTGAAGAACTCAAAGAGGAAAGCGATTTCATCTTGTGTGAGGGCACAGACTTTGTGGGTTCCACAGCCGCCTTTGAGCTTGACATCAATGCGGTGATCAGCAGGAACCTGGGATCTTCCGTCTTGCTGGTGGCCCGCGCACACAAGACGAGCGCGGAGCAAACGCTCCATTCCACTGAGCTGGCCCTTGAATCCCTGCTCGAGAAGGGGTGCCGTCCCATTGCCACCATAGTGAACCGAATGGACCCGGAAATCAGGGACGCGGTTGAGGAAGAGATACGCGGGGGTAAGTGGGCAAATGATCAGCTAATTTACACCATACCGGAGGATGAAACTCTGGGGAAACCCACCGTGGGGGAGATCGCAGGGGCCCTGGGCGCGGAGGTGCTTTACGGAGAAGACCAGCTCAACCGCCATGTTTACGGGTTTACGGTAGCGGCCATGCAGCTTCAGAACTTACTGACCAGGATCGGAAGGGGATCCCTGATCATTACACCCGGAGATCGGGCGGATATCATTGTGGCCTGTCTTTCCGTGGTCTCTTCTTCGTCCATGGAAAACATCTCTGGAATCCTTCTGACGGGCGGATTGAAACCGGAAGAACCTATCTGGAATCTCATCAGAGGTTTTCCTCAAATGATGCCCATTCTAAGCGTGGGCGAGAACACTTTTCCCACAGCCGCGATCGTAGACAAGATCCACGCCGTCATTACACCGGATAATGAGCGTAAGATTACCAGGGCGCTGGCCCTGTTCGAGAAAAACGTGAACGTAGAAGAGCTGGCTGAAAAAGTTGTTACGACCCGAGCCAATATCGTAACACCCAAGATGTTCGAATTCGAGCTTATACAGAAGGCCAAGGCAAAAAAACAACACATCGTGCTCCCGGAAGGAGAAGAAGAAAGGATTCTGCGAGCCGCCGAAATCCTGCATCGACGGGAGGTGGCGGAAATTACCCTTCTTGGCAAGGAACAAGTGATCCGGGATAAGATCTCCGGAATGGGACTACGTTTGAATGACGTGAACATCGTCGAGCCGACGACATCGGAGGCTTTCGAAGACTATACGAGGACCTACTACGAACTCAGGAAGCACAAGGGCATCACGGAGGATAACGCGCGGGATGTCATGTCCGACGTAAGCTATTTCGGAACAATGATGGTCCATAAGGGGATAGCCGATGGCATGGTGTCCGGCTCGGTCCACAGCACCGCAGCCACGATTCGCCCTGCCTTTGAGATCATCAAGACCAAGCCCGGCTTTTCCGTCGTGTCGAGCGTGTTCTTCATGTGCCTGGCAGACCGGGTTCTCGTCTACGGGGACTGTGCCGTGAATCCGGATCCGGATGCCCATCAACTGGCTGAAATAGCCATAAGCTCTGCAAGAACCGCACAGGCCTTTGGGATCGAGCCGATTGTAGCCATGCTTTCCTATTCGACTGGAGAGTCTGGTATGGGCGCAGATGTGGAAAAAGTCCGTGAAGCCACGCAGAATGCCAGGGAAATGACGAAAGAGGTCTTTCCTGGCCTCAAAATTGAGGGACCCATCCAGTACGATGCGGCCGTCGATCCAGGGGTCGCCCTGACGAAATTGCCCGAAAGCGATGTGGCCGGAAAGGCCACGGTATTTGTTTTTCCGGACCTCAACACAGGCAATAATACCTACAAGGCTGTTCAAAGATCAGCCGGCGCATTGGCCATTGGTCCCGTTCTTCAGGGGCTAAAATATCCTGTCAATGATCTGAGCCGAGGATGCACCATTCCGGACATCGTAAACACAGTGGCAATCACCGCCATGCAGGCACAGTCAGAAAAAGAATAGTATTTCTGATTTCAGAGGACACAATAAGGTGATCAAAAGAATCCGAAACGCTGTCAGAAAGGTCAAACGGCGGGTGGCGCCAAGAGGCGCAGCAACGGATAATGGAAGGAGGATCGACAAACATGAATACTGATCAAAATCATCCAACCGATGCCAACAGCAGCAGCAGTCGCGACCCTTGGAAGGGGTTTAAAGCCGGCCGATGGCAAACAACCATTGACGTGCAGAATTTTATCCAGAAAAATTACATACCCTATGAAGGTGACAGCGCTTTTCTGGCAGGAGCGACGGATCGCACGCTGTCGATTTAGGAAAAACTATTGGAGCTTCTCAAAGAGGAAAACAAAAAGGGTGTGCTGGACGTATCCAAGGATGTGGGGTCCAGCATTACCGCCCACGCGCCGGGTTACATTGACGAGGGCAATGAACTGATTGTGGGGCTGCAAACCGATGCGCCCTTAAAGCGAGCCATTTTCCCCTTCGGAGGTGCCCGTTTAGTGAAAAAGTCGTTGGAAGCATACGGCTACGACATGGACCCTCAGATTGAAAACATCTTTAAGCGGTATCGCAAAGACCACAACTCCGGCGTTTTTGACGTGTATACGCCGGAAATCCGCAAAGCCCGGACCGCAGGGATCGTCACCGGATTGCCGGATGCTTACGGACGCGGGCGCATTATCGGTGACTACCGACGGGTCGCCCTTTACGGTGTTGACCGCCTCATCGAAGACAAGCAGTCTCAAAAAGCCTCGCTGGATCGTGTAACCATGACCGAAGACGTCATCCGACTGCGCGAGGAGTTGGCCGACCAGATCAAATCACTGCATGAACTCAAGCAGATGGCCGCCGCATACGGCCGTGACATAGCGCGTCCTGCGGAAACGGCGCAGGAAGCCGTGCAGTGGACCTATTTCGGCTATTTGGCGGCTGTGAAAGAACAGAACGGTGCCGCCATGTCCTTTGGGCGCACCTCGACTTTCTTCGACGTTTATTTGGAGCGCGATCTGAAGGAAGGCATTATCGATGAGTCCAAGGCCCAGGAGATTATCGACGATCTGGTGATCAAATTGCGCATCGTAAGATTTTTGCGGCCCCCGGAATACAATGAACTTTTCTCGGGCGATCCGACGTGGGTGACCGAGACAGTGGGCGGCATGGGGGTGGATGGCCGCACCATGGTGACCAGGAGCGCTTTCCGGTACCTGCAGACGCTCATGAACCTGGGATCGGCCCCCGAACCCAATCTGACGGTGTTGTGGTCCAAGAATCTGCCCCGGGGCTTCAAGGATTTCTGTGCAGCCGTGTCCATAGAGACCAGCTCCGTCCAGTATGAGAGCGACGACCTGATGCGCCCGTACTGGGGCGATGACTACAGCATCGCCTGTTGCGTATCCCCGATGCGGGTCGGCAAACAGATGCAGTTTTTCGGCGCGAGGGTCAATCTGGCCAAGGCACTGCTGTACGCCATCAACGGTGGTCGGGACGAAAAGACCGGTGAACAAGTCACCCCGCCCATGAGGTCGATTACATCCGAAGTATTGGACTTTGAAGAGGTCAAAGCAGCCTATGAGGGGATGATGGACTGGCTGGCCCGTACCTATGTCAGCGCCTTGAACATCATTCATTTCATGCACGATAAGTACGCCTATGAAAAGATCGAAATGGCACTGCACGACCGCGATGTGTTTCGCACCATGGCCTGCGGGATTGCCGGCCTGTCCGTTGCCACCGACAGCCTTTCTGCCATCAAGCACGCGAAGGTCCAGGTCATCCGAGACGAGACCGGGCTGGCGGTGGATTACGAGGTGGAGGGCAATTTTCCCAAATTCGGCAACAATGACGATCGCGTTGACGATCTGGCGGTGTGGATCACCAAAACCTTTATGGATAAGATCAAGGAGAATCCCACCTATCGTAATTCTACCCACACCCAGTCTATTTTAACCATCACGTCTAACGTGGTTTACGGCCACAAAACCGGTAATACACCGGATGGGCGCCGCGCAGGCGAGCCCTTTGCTCCGGGGGCCAATCCGATGCACGGGCGGGATACCAAAGGGGCGGTCGCATCACTGGCATCGATAGCCAAGCTGCCGTACGATGACGCCCAGGACGGCATCTCCTATACGTTTACCGTGGTACCGGACGCACTGGGGCGTACAGAAGAGGACCGTATCCGCAACCTGACGATCCTGCTGGACGGTTACAAAACGCATGGCGGGCAGCATGTCAACGTCAACGTGCTGAACCGTGATACATTACTGGACGCCATGGACCATCCGGAAATGTATCCGCAGTTGACCATTCGCGTCTCCGGGTATGCGGTGAACTTTATACGCCTGACCCGGGAGCAGCAACTGGACGTGATTCATCGCACGTTCCATGGATCAATGGACGCGGCCAAAGAATCTGCTGAAACTACTGAAGGCGTTGAGTTTGGCCGCACGCAGGAATTGAGGGGTGGCGCCACATAGACTTAGCGGTCCACCCGGGTCATTAAATGAGGAAATCATATCATGAACGAATCGGAAAAATTAGAGTCGACCGTGTCAGTCAGCCAACTTGCCGGCAGCCGCTACGACCTTCTGGATCTGAAAATGTTAAAGGAGATAGAGGATGCCACCGAACCGGCTGAGGATCCTGAAGGCCTGTCAGGCTATGTGCATTCCTGTGAAACGATGGGAACGGCAGATGGGCCCGGGATTCGGTTTGTCCTCTTTATGACGGGATGTCCGCTGCGATGTCAGTACTGTCACAATCCGGACACGTGGCGGCTGAAAAACGGTCATCGCGTTACAATGGATGACGTGAAGGGCGAGATCGGAAAATATGCGGATTTTCTGATCGAGGCTGGCGGTGGTATTACCATCAGCGGCGGGGAACCGCTCGTTCAGCCGAAATTTCTGGCCAGCATCCTGCGGTGGTGCAAAGAAAAGAATTTACATACAGCGCTGGATACCTCAGGCTTTCTCGGTAAACGCATGACAAAACAGATGTTCGATGATACCGACCTAGTGTTGCTCGATATTAAGTCATCGGTTCCCGAGGTCTACAAGGCCGTCACAGGCGTCTCCGTTGAGCCCACGCTGGAATTCGCCCGGCGTCGTGCTGCCCGCAACATATCCATTTGGATCCGTTATGTACTGGTGCCTGGGCTGACCGATGATTTCGACAATGTAGAAGGTGTTGCCGATTTTGTTTCCACACTCTCTTCCGTGGAACGGGTGGAAGTATTGCCCTTTCACAAAATGGGAGAACACAAGTGGGAGGCCATGGACCTGAAATACCAGCTCAAGGAAATTGAGCCGCCATCAGAAGAGCTGCTGGCGCGGGTTCTGGATCAGTTCCGTCAAAGAAACCTGACCGTTTATTAGACACGGTGGCCATCCCCGCCATACAAAGCACCATTAAAAATGGGAATATTATGAAGATACTCGTCATCAATACAGGGAGTTCATCAATAAAATATCAGTTGTTTGACATGGACGGAGAAAAGAGCCTGGCAACCGGGACGGTGGAAAAAATTGGTGAGTCCGGCAGCATCATGGCGCACCGGATAAGACTTGAAGATAGCCAGTTTCAAAAAACTGCCCTGGAAGGACGGATTGCGAGTCATCAGGAGGGATTTCAGCATATCGTATCGTTCCTGAGCAATCTAGAACACAGTATCGTTAAGGATCAATCTGAAATCACTGCGGTGGGTCACCGTGTGGTACATGGTGGGGAGGCCTTTCACGCACCGGTAATCATTGATGAGAAGGTAATGGCGGCAATTCGTGAAAACATTCCTCTGGCGCCCCTTCACAATCCTGCAAACCTGACCGGGATCGAGCTTGCCAAAGAAATCCTTCCGGAAACTCCGCAGGTTGCCGTGTTTGATACAGCCTTTCACCAAACGATTCCAGAGCGGTCATACCTCTATGCGATTCCCTTCGAACTCTATGAAAAACACAAAGTGCGCAAATACGGATTCCACGGGACATCCCATGCCTATGTTGCGGAGAGAGCGGCATTTTATCTGGGTAAAACCCTGAAAGAACTGAACCTGATCACGATTCATCTGGGAAACGGGGCAAGCATGGCCGCCCTTCAAAACGGAATATGCATTGATACCACTATGGGCATGACGCCCCTTTCAGGACTTGTCATGGGTACCCGCTGCGGGGATGTGGACCCGGCCCTGCCTTTTTTTTTGGCCGAGCATCTGGAGATGACGCTTAAGGATATTGACGGACTCCTGAACAAAGAGAGTGGTTTGAAAGGCATTTGCGGATCCAATGACATGCGGGAAGTTATCGAGAAGAAAAAGGCAGGGGATCAACAGGCAGAAATTGCGCTCGAGATCTACACGTATCGCATCAAGACATATATAGGCGCTTATTTTGCTGCCCTTGGGAGGCTTGACGCACTCATTTTCACGGCAGGTATTGGAGAAAACGCGCCATATATCCGTGAGAGTTCCTGCCGCGGTTTAGAAAAACTGGGTATCGAAATTGATTCGGAGAGGAACAATCAAAAGGGAGACGGCATTTTAGAAATAAACACTTCAGGCCGGGAGCTTAAAGTTCTGGTGGTGCGCACAAATGAAGAATTAAGAATTGCTCAGGAGACAAAAAGCGTGATTGAGAGGAGTCGAGATGGACACATATGATGTAGCCATTGTAGGAGCCGGCCCCGGGGGGCTTGCCTGTGCAATCAAGGCGAAAGAACTAGGACTTAGTTATGTTGTCCTGGAAAAGGGTAAAAGCATTCTCCAGGGTATTATCGATTCTTTTCCGAGTGGTAAGAAAGTATATCCCACTATACCCAAAGGACAATCCAAACCTTTTCCCGTCTCAGACCTTGAACCGAGCAATGAACCGGCGGAAGAGTACGTAGCAAAAGCGGCGAACTGCATTGCGAAACATGAGATATCTGTTTGCTTGGATGAGAAGGCCAATGATCTCGTCAAAGAAGAGAAAGGGTTTAAGGTCGTCACGAGCAAGAATGAGTATGCGTGTGCCAATGTTGTTTTGGCTTTCGGGAGAAGCATCCCCGCTGACCTGGGCGTCTACGGGGATGCGAAGATGGTCCATCGGCGACTTGGTAATCCCGAGGAGCACATCGGATCGTCCTGTCTGATTATAGGCGGAGGCAATTCCGCGGCTGATATCGTGGCTGCACTTTCAAGAGCCAAGAGGACAGCAGAAGACGAAACGCCGGTTTTCTGGGCGCACAGACGAAAGCAGTTCAAGGTGGACAAAGATGTAGCCCGTGATATAGGAGAGGAAATTCTTCTGGGAGGAAACATTCGAATCCTTCAGGGGGCAAAACCCGTCCTTGGAGGGGTGGACGAAGACGGTGTAGACAGATTGCTTATTAGAGTTCGCAACATCGATTTTGACGCCGGCGTTATGTTTCACCAAGCCTTGAGTTTCCCTATGAGCCAGGTCATTGCCTGCGTCGGAACACAGGGACCTGCCCCTGTGTTTGAAAAAATGGGGCTTGAGCTGATCTCTTCCGATAAGGTTGAGAGCAAACCTCGGAAATCCGGGAAAGCGGGGACCAAGCTCATTGCGCTAAAACCCGGACTTCAGTCCAGCACCGAAGGCATCTACGCCATTGGAGCAGCCATCAGCCCGGCTTATGCCTTCGTTGGCGAGGACGGCACATTACAGCGAAAAAAGCACACCGACCTGATCTTTACGGCCGTAAGCGATGGTGTTCTGGCCGTAGAAAACATTGCTCAAAATAAGTACGGAGGTAAAAAATGACAGACCATCCAAAAGGCGCAATTTTACAGCGCGACAAACAAACCTACACCATCGTTCCAAGAACCCCGGTTGGCATCGTAACACCCGACGATCTGGAATCTCTAGCCAAAGTCGCCCGAAAATATCAGATCCCAGTGATAAAAATTACGTCCGGCCAGAGGTTTGCCCTTGTCGGCATGCAGAAAGATGATGTGGACAAGATCTGAGATGAGCTCGGTATGGATGTGGGCAAAGCGGTTGAGCTCTGTCTGCATTATGTTCAGGCTTGCCCGGGAACCGCTGTGTGTAAATTCGGTGTCCAGGATTCATTAGGACTTGGCATGGAGATCGAAAGTTTTTTCTCGGGAATGGACCTTCCAGCTAAAGTTAAAATTGGCATATCTGGATGCCCGTTTTGTTGTGGCGAAAGCTTTGTAAGGGATATTGGCATTTTCGGTAAGAAAAAGGGATGGACATTTATCATTGGTGGAAGTTCTGCGAGGCGTCCGCGCATTGGAGATATTTTGAAAGAAGATTTGTCAAAAGACGAAGTAATTGATCTAACGACCCGATGTTTGCAACAGTATAAAGATAAAGCTAAAAAAAAGGAGCGTATGGCTCGGTTTGTTGACAGAATTGGAATTGAAAACCTAAAAGAATCTCTTTTTTAATGTATATTTGAATGAAGAAAAAAATGAACCCTAGAGTGAAAAATAATGTTTTTTGGGTTGGTAAAATTGATTGGGATCTTAGAGAATTTCATGGTGACGAATACTCAACCCATCGCGGATCAACATATATTTTATAAAACTGCCAAGCTAGGCGATTATATGACCAAAGAGCTTCTGATCGTTCCGTATGATAAGTTGGTGTACAAGATAAAAGATATATTTCTTGGCAAGCGTGTACGCCGCATGTTGGTGACAAGACACAACCAATTCATCGGGCTGTTTACGGTAGGTGATGTGATCAGGGCGTGTCTCCAGGAAAGAGAAAAGGAGGTAAAGAAGCTCAGCGAACTGGTAAATTTAGAATACTACGATGAGTGGCGTTGGAAAAAGAAAAAAAAGTAAAGAATCCTGGCCCAAAGGACCGGATTTTTCATGATAGAATAAAATAATCATGAGTTCGGCGGTGCGATAGTGGGTTGGCCAGCGGGATGAGGGCTACTTTCGACCCGAAGCAGTCCTTTGCTAGATCGAAGAGAAACGTTGCTTAACGAATTCAATTCCGTAGCTTGCAAGGCCGACAGTGCTTGAGAACGCAGGGCAAAAACAAAACGAGATAATTACATGGAGATGACAGACGGGGTATTGCGAATCGGACCGGGCTTGGCGGCAACTCTCGGCATTATCGTGCTGTTCGTGGGCAAGAGGGTGAATGAAAAGGTCGCTTTCCTGCGGGAATTTAGTATTCCAGAGCCGGTTACCGGTGGGCTGCTTTTCTCGATAATGTTCGGAATCGTGTACGCGGCGACTGGAGTAGCGGTCGAGTTCAATCTCGGGGCCCGGGACTTCCTGCTCGTATATTTCTTTACGACTATCGGCATCAATGCCAGCCTCAAAGACCTGCTGACTGGGGGCAAGCCGCTCGTCGTTCTTTTGGCAGTTACCGTCTTGTACATGATTGTCCAGAACCTAATTGGCGTATACGTAGCGGCGCTCTTCAACTTACCAGCCTCGGTAGGCCTGCTGGGCGGTTCGGTGGCGCTGATCGGTGGCCACGGCACCGCTATCGCCTGGGCTCCCCGGATCGCGGAGAACTACGGCATATCCAATGCCATGGAGGTCGGTATCGCCTGTGCGACTTTCGGTCTGATTCTGGCAAGCTTGATGGGCGGACCAATCGCCAAATTCCTGATCACCCGTCACAATCTCACACCCGACAAGGAAGAGGAACTGGACGTAGGGGTATCTCAGGAGAAACGCAGTGAGGAGATCGGATCGATGGACTTTCTCGATGCCGTCCTCTCCATCCATTTGAGCATACTTATCGGGCTAGTTCTTAACGAGGGATTGCGCAAGCTGGGACTCGAGCTGCCACTGTTCGTCACGTGCTTGTTCGCCGGAATCCTCCTTACCAACCTGATCCCGGACAATTTCCCACGCATCACCGGAACCCGTTGGCCCAGTCGCAAACCGTCCATAGGCCTGATCGCCGACCTCGCGCTAGGGACCTTCCTCGCCATGTCGCTTATGAGCATGCAGCTGTGGACATTGATCGATCTGGCCGCGCCCATTTTCACAATTCTTGTGGCCCAGTTCGCGATAGCGGTGTCCATCAACCTATTCGTTGTCTTCCCCGCCATGGGCCGCAATTATGACGCCGCCGTAGTATGCTCCGGCTTCGGCGGTATCTCCCTGGGCTCGACACCTACGGCCATGGCCAACATGTCTGCGGTGACGCAGCGCTACGGTGCCTCGCACCTAGCCTTCATCATCGTGCCCCTGGTGTGCGCGTTTTTCATCGACCTGGTCAACGCATTGCTGATCCCTTTCTTCCTCGCCAAATTCTAGCCGGTGGGCTATGTTCAAGGCGAGCGACGGTTGGCAGCAATCCCGGAAATGCAGACATATCGTTTTATGAATCGGATGACAGGCTGTTGGATGGAGAATGGGAACGTTCGTGCAGAACGTTCTTAACTTTCTAACAAGATCATCTACATCAGGCTTTTTGCCCGATGCTACGAACCGTGTCACACATGAGTTGGTCACGCCTAAAAATTGGTCAACATCCGCACCAGAATAGCCGAGCTCTTTTACTGCAATCCAGGATATCGAACCGCGAGCCTCAACAACAATCCGTCGGCGACTGCCGGAACGAAGCTCGCCCAGGGAAATGTTGTATTTCCTGCATACCTGCAGCGCCAATGCATTTATATCTATCCGCTGGCCCGAAAGTCTCAAGTTCTTTCTTACCAGATCATCCAGTCCGGATATGACCTCTTGGACAAATTCACTGTTTCCTAATATTCTTTGATCTGATCTTTGCTTTTCATTCGATACCCCGGCCCATGACATGATGCAAAATCCCGGGGGCATCTAATCTGGCTAATCTTGGCATAGGTAGTAATTCTCACTAATGTACTTGTATGCAAAGCACTTTCCGCACGATGTCCCCACTCTACCCCAACTCCTAAAGCCCATCCCGACAAAACACCAAATACGGTTTGAAAACCATATTTGGTGTTTTTTGTCTGTTTTTCAATCTTCCGTTTTCTCAACCCAAATCAATATTTAATAGATATACGGGTAGTTGAGATAGAACCTGTGCTGTTTTTCCCAATGGCACGATCTGTGCAGCAAATTGAACCAAAACGTTAAGCGCGTCCCCCTGGTATGTCACGGCGGTTCCGATTCTCCTTTAGAAGATATCCGGGATACAATGGATTACGGAGTGGTAAAAATGAATATTGACAGCGATACACAGTATGCAATTTGCCGGCTGATCGCCGATCATATCATGAAAAACTACGATGGTGCACTCAAAGTCGACGGGGAGGTCGGCAATAAGAAAACCTACGATCCAAGGGTCTATTTGATATTGGCCGAAGCCGCCATGGTAGATCGGGTCAAACAGGTTGCAAAAGACTTGTGTTCCGAAAGTACGATACTTTTTGAAGGATAACGACAAAGAAGATGTGTTGAAGGCATTCATATTTGTCATCAATTCAATCTAAGGAGAAACCATGTTCAAAAATCCGTTGTTGCTTATCGCCCTGACGCTCACGGGAGCTGTTGCGGTTTGGGGCATTTTTGATACGAAGGGGTTGGCCGACTTCGCGTCGACAACCGTGGGTATTCAGTTTACCAGCCGGAGTTGGTTTATCATGCTTACGGCGAGCGGCTTATTGATTACATGTCTCTGGCTCGCTTTCACCCCATACAGCCGGCTCAAGTTGGGCCGTGAGGAGGATGAGCCCGAGTTTTCCACGGTAAGCTGGTTAACCATGCTTTTCGCCGCGGGTATGGGTGTCGGCCTGCTATATTTTGGGACCGCCGAACCGGTATCTCATTACGGCGCCGCGCGTAACTTCCTCAGCGAGCCTGTATCAGCTTCAAAGGCGCTTTTCATCACCATCTTTCACTGGGGTCTGCATGCCTGGGCCATGTACGCCATGGTCGGCTTGGTGATCGCCTATTTCAGTTTTCGCCACGACTGTCCAAACCTGATCAGTTCACCGATTCAAAAGGTTTTCGGCGCCCGTGGGTGGGCCCGGAGTATCGGCTGGCTCAGTGATTTGATGGCGATTTTTGCCATTGCTATCGGCATGGGGGGCGCCATTGCCATGGGCGTCTTTCAGGTACAAAGCGGTGTCGAGACGCTGTTTTCTCTAGCCGACCCAGGCGCCTGGCTCACTCTTTTGATCTTCTTGATCCTGGTCGTGTCGTGTATTTTGCCCTTGATGGTCGATTTGAGTGATGGCATGGCGCTGCTTTCCAATATCGCCATGGGCATTACCGGAGCCTTGATGATCTTTGTGCTCCTGACGGGGCCGACGTTCTACATCATGAGCGGCATTGTAGGGTCCATTGGGGATTATGTTGCGGGTGTGATACCTCAGGGATTTAGAACATATACTTTCTTTGATGAGAAGATCGCCGATTGGTTTCAGTCCTGGACCCTGAACTACATGGTATGGTGGCTCGCCTGGTCGCCTTTTGTCGGGGTGTTCATTGCCCGTAATTCCAAAGGGCGGACCATACGGGAGTATATTCTGGGCGTAGTCTTCGTGCCGACCGTTTTTGCCATCTTCTGGTTCGGCGTCTTCGGCAGTATCGGCTTTTACGGCAAATTGGTAGGCCATATCGACGTGCTGAAAGTCGTAGAAACCGATTTCAACAGCACCATGTTCTTTGTCCTCAAGCATCTGCCACTGAGTAAGTTGACCACATTGGCTACCGTCCTGGCCGCCTTTCTCTTTGTGGTCACGAGTGTCGTCAGCGCGGCGTTCGTGCTGTCCATGTTTTCCTCGAAAGGCGACCTGGATCCGAGCACCAAGACCAAATTGACATGGGGGGTCATCCTGGGGGCACTCGGGTTGGTAATGATTCTGTCGAAGAGTATCGACGCGGTGAGAAGCATCATTGCCCTGTCGGCGATACCCTTTGTGTTTATCGTCCTCCTGGTCACGGTTTGTCTGCTGAAAAAACTTAAATCAGAGGTGTATTGATGGCCCTAAACAATCTTCTAGATGTCGTTCTCAACCTGGTCGTCTTTGCGTATATTGGCTTCCTGATATGGCTGTTTCTCAAACCTGAGGAAAAGAAGCCTCCTAAAGGATGAAACCATATGTTGAGATGGATTATGATGGCTCTGGTGGTGAGTGCCGTGCTCGGCGGGAGCCCGGCGGCCCGGGCTCAGCACGACGACCCCGACGATCTGAAAAAGCAAGTCGAGCAGTTGCAACAACGCGTTGACGAACTGGAAAAAAAGGGCAAGCAGCGAGATACTCTCCTTGACACGGTGGTCACCAAGGGAGTGGCTCCGGGTGCCGTCAAACTTCCCGGTACGGATATATCCGTGAAGTTCGGCGGCTTTGTGAAGCTGAACCTGATCCACGATTTTGACCCTATTGAAAATGACTCCTTCAAAAATCTCTTTGCGACCGCAACCATTCCGGTAGAGGGTACCCCCGAGGCTGAAGGTGGGGGCAGAACCTCGCTGGATGTGCGTGAGACACGGCTCAATCTGACGGCCCGATCCACAACGCCGTGGGGAAACCTCAAGGTCTTCGTGGAAGGTGATTTTCAAGATGTTGACGGCGGCTTCCGGCTGCGTCATGCCTACGGCGAAGCCGGACATTTTCTTGCCGATCAGACCAATTCCACTTTTATGGACGGCTCTGCACAACCTGCGACACTTGATAATGAGGGGCCGGGTGCCATGGTCTTTATGCGGCATCCCCTGGTACGATGGACTCAGCCCTTAGCGCCGGGCCTCACCTGGGCCATCTCCATTGAGGAGTCGGAAACAACCATTACCGATCCTTTTTCCATCCAGCCGGCCGGCCCCACGCGCATTCCCTCAGAAGGTGATGTCGAGAATCTCTATCCTGATCTGGCGACGCATTTCCGCTACGCCGCCTCGTTCGGCCATGTCCAGATTGCCGGCCTGCTGCGAGACCTGCGCTATGACGGGGCAGGCGGCTCGCCCGATGAGTCGGTGACGGGCTGGGGCCTCAATTTCACTGGTCTGATAAGCTCCTTTGGACTCGACGCGTTCATGTTTCAGGCAGCCTACGGCAAGGGAATTGGTGTCTACATTCAGGACCTCAACTTTGAAACGCCGGGTCAGGGAAATGACGCGGCACCGTCAGCAACCGGAAACCTCGAGGCCGTTCCCGCCCTGGGCGCATTCGCGGCGTATGAGCACTGGTGGACCGAGAGTCTGCGTTCGGTGGCCACCTATGGCTTTGTGGATGTCGACAACACCGACGGACAAGCAGGCAACGCCTATAGGCGGACTCACTACACCTCGATCAACCTGATCTGGAGCCCCTTTCGTCTCGTGTCGACCGGTGTCGAATTTCTCTACGGCAAGCGGAGGAACAAAGACGGCGCCGAAGGCGAGGCAAACCGCTTGCAGTTCGCCGTAACGTATTATTTCAATTGAGCGAAATCCTCAAGGTGGACCCGTGTCGCCACCGGAGAGTTGACCTATTTTTGGCGATGCAGAAGCTGGGGAACCGGTCCTTCAAAACGCGCATCAATAATGCGCCATGTCCCCTCAAAGCGTTCGAATCTATACACGCGGATAAGTTTGAGGTTTTGGTCTTTGTCTACCAAACGGACAATCGCTTTCGCCTCGGCCAGTTGCAGGGAGAGGACCTTGACGTTGAGCTCGCGCAGAAATGCCTTATACTGAAATCCCACATCGCGAAGCATCGTGGCATATTGATCGCGTGACGCAGCCGCTCCAGGTGCTAGCGGAGATTCAATCCTGGCTTCCGGGGCGAATGCGGCGAGTACGGCCTGGGTGTTCTCCGCATTGTACGCCGCCAAGTGGCTGTTGATCAGCATGGTAATAGCGCGTTCATCGGGCGTCTTTGCATCATCGGAGTCAACCGGCGCTGTGGCACACGCCGCCAGTAGCCCGAACAAGAGCATCGTCATTATCGCATAGAGCTTCATCATCTTCTTCCTTCTCTCGGCATATACAAACAATTGAAGTCGAGTTGTGATCCGGGAAATAAAAAAGAAAAGATAAGAAGTTGCTTTTATTTATGAATATCTCCTGACCCCTATTTACACTTTCATTCAGTCTTTAAACCGGACTCTTGCATTACTCCAAAAGTTTAAATGATATGGCTGCCAGAAAACCTGACAAGGTGCTGAGACCCACTGCACTCGCATTTCCCATATGGACCGCTTCCGGGATCATGGCTGCAGCAATCATTGTAAGCATCGCTCCGGCCGCCAATCCTTCGGCAAAGATCAACCAGGTATGGCTCAGCGAGCCGGATAGCAAATAACCCAAGCCAGCGCCCATTGCAGTGATCACCATGAGGGAAAACCACATCAGAAAGATATTCCGTTTGCTCCAGCCCTGGAGCTGCATGTTGGCGGAACTGGCAAGGGCCTCGGGGAAATTGGAGAGAAATAGTCCCGCAATCAGGGTAAAAGGAATCACGTCTACAAATCTGAGTGTGCCGATGAGCTCCGCCTTGACTTGCAGAAGCACCAGCAGTCCCGATCCAATCACGAAGCTTTCAGGAATCCCGTCGAGCAGAATCCCGAGCCAGATGGCCAGGGGAGCCCCGCCGTGTTCTTCCTTGGCGCGTTGAAGTTGGAGGGCATTGGGAATTTGGGTTCCGGTTTTGAGGGCATGCGTGGCCCCCTGAGCCCATTGGATGGCCTGCTTGTGGCGAGCGGTGGCAAGCTGCTCCAGCAATTCCAGACGCTCCATGCTCAGGTCCCGACAGGCTTGCTCAAAAGCCGGTGAGATATTTCGGAGACGATCAAAATCTTCTTTAGAAAGGGCAAGCGCAGTTACCCGGCCCTTGGCTGTTACGGTGCCGGGATTGGGGATCTGAGTCAAAATAGGAATAACCCCGATCACATTGTCCGAGCCTGACTCCCCAACGGAACTGCCATCTCGAGTCACGCTGACCGTGCCATCCGTTATAAAAAAAAGCACATCGGCATCCTGTCCCTGTCTTGCAATGACTTCACCGTCATGAAAGCTCATGGTACGGACCATGGATACAAGCACATTGACATGTTGGGCCGAGACATTATGAAGGAGAGTCAATTTAGAGAGCTTTTCCAGGAGCTTCGCCTGACGCTCACGTTCGGCGGTTCTAAAATAGGCTATGCTGGTCGCGGTCTTTCGCAGAAAACCACCATGGGCGTTGACAAGCTGATCGAGCATGACAAATAGAATACCTCCGAAAACTGCCCCGCTTAACAAAGCAAAAAAATGTTTAAATGCGCCACCGTGATGCTGGATCCCGGTATCTTCGTGCAAGGCGAACACCGTGGGGGCCACCAATTCCACAGATAAGGCGGCAATCAACGCCCCGGCGCCGAAAGCCGCCAAGACAGAAATATATTGGGGTCTGGGGTTTGTGCGAAGGGCTACCAGAGAGCCCATGGGTAATGAGACCGCGCTCAGGGCACCAAGGGACATGGCCCAGATGAGAAATTTCCAAAAAAGAAAATCCATGACAACTGACCTTTATGTTTTGATTTCGTCACCTACTTTATGATGGAGATCGACCTTTGATCCCCGAATAGGGCTGTGAGACAGCAATCTTGACCAGTTGCCATTTTTTAAAGTCTGACTTGTATCCCATCCGTTGACCACCGCCGTAATACTAAGGCTCAAGACGTTGCCGGTTCGATTGGAAAGCTGTTGCCCGGAATCCGCATATGAAAAGTGAAGTCAAGACATAATTTTCCTATTTTGGGTAATCAACTTTTTTTGACTTCATAGGAGGACCTCGTTCTATTAGTTAAACGTCTCGGAAATTCTACAATGGATTGAAATCATATAGTTTTTTACGGCATCACCTTTATGCCGCTATATGGAATGCTGGAATGTTGGAAAAATGGAATAATGGGTTAAAAGCGGATAACCTCTGTATTTGGCTACGAATTGAATCCAGTGCACCGCAAGGATGGCAGCAATATGATAACGGATATCGGGTGCCGGGCGCATCATTGTCTTCACTTTTAATGATAGGATGTCAAGGGCAATGGCGGGTAGGTCTCATGAATCATGATATTACTCAATACGATGCAATAAAGACCCACTATTCCAGCATTCCATCTTTCCATCATTCCAATTGTGAGCGAAGCGAACTAAGTTCTCTTTCTACCAGTCCGGCCAGCGCCATTTGGCGCGATCTTCTGCCGGGGTCGGTTGATCTAGCTCGTCCCGTTTCAGCAATCCACCCCAGTCGGTCCGGTCCCGCATTTCCTCTGTGGTCTTCGTGGAGACAAAATCCTTGCCGGCGCGGATCTGCCAACCACCACCCATGGCTT
>Ga0126331_1000125_pt1 | contig 32703 bp, 32 predicted proteins | sample InaspJWI98metaG_FD_96379 | JGI IMG/M metagenome (GOLD analysis project Ga0126331, IMG submission 96379) | Marine gutless worms symbiont microbial communities from Oahu, Hawaii - Inanidrilus sp. 2 OAHU.JWI-98 metaG | ecosystem: Host-associated > Annelida > Digestive system > Unclassified | place... | reverse complement strand
TTTCAGCACCTGACAATCGGAAACCGTCCGGAATGTTGTGACTTTGTCAGACATTTATGTTTCGGCAATCCATCTGAATTAATCCATTACGATGAAATTCCATCCCGAAAAAGAATTTATCAAAATTTCAGTTTTGGAAAGCGCCATAGAAGCTCAGGTCATGGAGGCGATCCTGAAAGAAGAAAACATTGCCTATCGAATCCGCTCATTTCATGACACCGCTGACGACGGCCTGTTTCAGTTTCAAAAGGGTTGGGGCGAACTATTTGCCCCTTCCGACTATAAAAACCAAATAAATGAAATACTGGAATACGTTAGGATTCAGTCTATATAGCAACTACCTGATATTTCACTCGGCTATTTCACGTTCGTAAACAACCAATCCAACGGCAATTCAAATCGGTCTGCACTCTGAGGTGGTGTTCACCAGTGCGGATCTTCTTCGCAAGGAAACCACAACAAATATTAAACAGCTGATGTTCTAAGATATTGACTAAAACAACTTTTGTTCTAATTATTTAAGAAAACGTAAATTAGCGATTGCCATTGCCTTTTATGTGTAGGTCAACGAGACAATAATTATTCATATCATCAAAGGAGAGAAGATCATGTCCGCACAAAATGTAGCGCCAGCAGATTTCGAAAGAGCTTTGGAGATCGGTCGACCACCAAACATCACTAAATTGTTTCCAAATTCAAAAGCCCTGATCGTCAGCGGGAAATATGTTGACCGCGCCATGCTGGCCAAAGGAAAGGCCATCACGATGGCAGCCAATGGACGCAGTTATTTTGTCATTCGCGGCGCCCTGCGAGCCGCCCAAAGAGCCAATGCAGCCATCATTATTGAGATTGCCAAATCCGAAGGCGGTGCCAATGCTTACTGTGCGGTCAATTACTGGAATATCGCCCGGCAGGTGGATGCGGCCTGCAATGAATTGGGCATTACCATTCCTGTTGCCATACATGCAGATCATTATGGAATTAAAAACGACAATGATGTCGCCGCAGCCAAGGTGGAGATTCCGACCCTGTTTGAAGCCGGCATTACTTCGATCGCGATCGATGCCTCCCACCTGCCGGATGATAAAAACCTGCTCGCCAGCCTTGAATTAAGTCCTCTGGTACCGTCATGGGCTGGCCTAGAGACGGAAGTTGGTGAAATTAAAGGAAAAACCGGACTTTCCACCTTAGAAGAGGCGCTTTTTCTGATCCAAGGCCTGAACGCTCATGATATATTTCCTGACTGGATCGCCCTTAATAACGGGACAACCCACGGCATTGAAGCAAGTGCCCAGGGAATCCAGGTCGGTTTAACCGAGGAAATCCACAATGCACTGACACAATATGCAGTATCCGGTGCCCAGCACGGCACATCCGGCAACAGCTCCGACCGTCTCAGGGAAATTGCCGCCCGAACGCGAACGACCAAGGCCAATGTGGCTACAGCCCTGCAAATGATATCATGGGGCCTTGAAGTAAATGACTATGGAAATGCGATTTTGGATGATGACGGCAAATTTATCAAGGTCGCGGATCAGGGGATTACGGAGAAAATTTGGGCTGAAATGGTTGCCTATGCGCAGGCAAACGATATTAAGGGCGGCAATTACAAAAAGCTCAATCTTCCGTTTGAAAACAGATTGCTCGGCCAGTCACAAGACATCCGGGAGCGAATGATCAAAAGAGTGGAAGAATTCGTGTACAATATGGTTGTGAATGTATTTAATGCCGAAAATACAGCGCCGCTGGCGATCCAGGCCATACTGGCAGCCGGCAGCCACGACCCCGGATCCAAAGCCGAGCGGATTGAGTCACCTTCGGAATGGACGCCGGTAAAGGTTGTGCAACGGGCGGCTACAATTACATCCGATAAGGGCGAAGCCGGAGATTTTGACGACTAAAGATGGTAAAAAAGAAGTTTTGCCCTTATTGCGGAAATCAGCTCACAGAAAAGGCAGTCGAAGGCCGTCTTCGCCTTATCTGTGGGCGCTGCAGCCAGCCGATCTATGAAAACCCGGTACCTGCCGCCTGTGTCGTGGTGATTGACAGCCAGCAAAAAATCCTGCTTGTAAAAAGAAGTGTGCAGCCCAAGATTGGCCATTGGTGTTTGCCGGGAGGGTTTATGGAGCTCGGCGAAAAGCCGGAACAGGCGGCGCTGAGAGAATTGCAGGAAGAAACCGGCCTTAAAGGCCGAATTGAATTGCTACTGGGAGTAACTTCAAGCCCCAGTGATGCCTACGATACGATTCTAATGATTGGTTTCCTTGTAAAACAATACACCGGCATACCGATGCCGGGCGACGATGCCTCCGATGTCGCTTACTTTCATCCCACCCGAATGCCGCCAATCGCCTTTCAAAGCCACCGACATTTCATCCAAATATATTATTCAACGCAAGCCTGATAACTTTTCCCTATTTTAATTTATTGATTTTATCCTATAATCCCTCAATTCCTCAATTCCCGAATCCCTGAATCCCTGAATCCCTCAATTTACCATAATCTGACATTGAGTGTGTCAAAAAAAGCTAACTCATTTTGAAAGTAAGTTACGAGATCTGAATTTACGGAATTCTCTCTCAAGTTTTTCCTATCATCCGCCGATATCAAACTCAGTTGGAAATTACTAGGATTATATCAAACTATCAAATACACAATGTTTTGAAGGTCTTCACAAGCCAGCTCAGTAAAGGCAGAGTCGCAGAACAACAAAAAACGTCCACGCGCAAACCACTTTCGGGTGCCGTCAACATATCTACCCCAAGCAAAAAACAGGGGCTGATCGACAGAGTTTCAGCGGATATTGTTGACCGAATTACCCGCAAGGATGCTCAGGAAGATATTGATCGCGAGATGGTGGATCGCCTTCCGGATGTGGTCGAATGCGACCGCGAGGCGAACGGCAATCAAAAACGGCAGTTCGTTTACAACGTTCTGACCGGTGATGCAAACAAGGTAACCAAATCGATTTCAGTAGATGGTTCGGATTTTCTGATTGATCGCCTTGAACAGCTTGTCGATGAATCTGCAGAGTAAGGCATGCTGCCCGGCTTGATCAATCTTGCATTAGACACAATAGCTTATTTTTCAAATCTCGTAATCTACTATCAAAATGATTCAACTTTTTCGGACACTATCTATGTCCGCCAAATTGAGGGATTAAGGGATTCAGGAATTTAGGAATTGAATGAATTCTACCAGTTCTAATTTATAGGTTTTATCCTTTAATCCCTAAATTCCTCAATCTCTCAATTCCTAAATCAGATCCATGTCCAAATCTCATGCAATTGAGCGACATTTAAAGGTTCAGTCATTTTCTCAAGCTGAATGACGAGGTCTGATTTTAGGTATTTTAGCGCACTTTATACAAGGCACTGTCTTCTGAACAACAGAACCATACCCGGGACACCACACCTTGATGATCATCTATCACCGCTCCGAGATTGAACGTCCGGCGACTTGTATCGCATTCTAAAAGTTTTCGCTTGTTTTAGTTTCCTCCCATAGTGCGACCAGGTCGGTCCGACTGAGCGCCTCCAGTGATTCGCCCCGCTGCCCGGCTGTTTTTTCCATCTTTTTAAACCGTTTCTCAAACTTTTTTATGGAACCGGTGAGGGCTGTTTCCGGATGGATTCGGGCAAGACGTGCAATATGGGCAAGGGTGAAGAGAATATCACCGAAATCGATAGCGATCTGCCGTCGGCGGTCTTTTAACAGCGCCTGTTTCAGTTCATCCCATTGCTTGGTCATCTTTTCGACAACGCCGGAAATATCCGGCCAATCGAATCCCGTTCTGGCCGCTCGTTCGGAGATCCGGTAGGCACGCATCAGGGCCGGCAGCTGAACAGGAACCGAATCGAGGCCGGACTCGCCTGCAGCGTGTGTTTTTTCTTTCTTTTTTATCTCATGCCAGCGCTCCCGTATTTGTCGGGTGCCCGCCACCCGATCCTCACCGAATACATGGGGATGACGACGGGTCATTTTTTCGGTATTACATCGGGCGACAGTGGCGATATCAAATTGTCCCATTTCCTCGAAGATTTGCGCAATAAAGAAAATATGGAATAGAACATCACCCAGTTCTTCGCAGACACGGTCGGAATTTCCGGATTCGATGGCATCAATCAATTCATAGATCTCTTCGGTGAGATACACGGAAATGCTGCGGGGTGTCTGTTCTCTGTCCCAAGGACAACCCTTTTCCCCTCGCAAGGTTTTGATCAGGTGAATTAAGGCGGAAAGTGCTTTTGAAGAAGACGACGGCTGCTCCGGGGTCATTGTGTAAACTTCCAGGCCTTTTTCAGCTCCTCGATTCTGGTTGAAAACTGCTGTTTCATATCCTTCGATACCACCTTGGCCATTTTCTCGGATACGATAGCAATATCAGGTGCCAGTACGGAATCTTTCACAAACGGTGCCCCCTGGGGAAGAAAAGCGGTAAAAATAATGAACAGAACCGATACAATCAAAACACCTTTGATCATGCCGAAAACAGCGCCGCATATGCGGTCAACCCATCCCATGAAAGCTATATTGAGGATATATTTGATAATTACGCCGATGATACTTACGACGAAAAATATGAAACAAAATATGATGAGAAAACTTAAGATATTGATATATGCCGTATCCGACATCCAATGGGATAAAAGCCTTGCAATGCCCATATAATAGGTATATGCGGCATAGAATCCGGCCAGTACACCGATGATCGACGAGAGCTCTTTAACAAGCCCTCTGAATATCCCCCGGATTACGCAAAATGCCAGGATGACAACAGCCAGCATGTCAAATGGATTCATGGCTTTTTTTCAATCCCATCATGTGGGTAACCACCTGGTAGCAGCCTGATTGGTAAACAGCTGAATGTAGAGTAATTTCTTCGCGAATCCGATGAATTCGGCAATACCACTGCGGAAGATATCGATTTTTGATGTTGTCCAAGGAGGCGAGGCAGGCCGCCATTCGTTTTAACAAAGATGCCGCCCGGGCAAATTTGTCCAAGATGTTAACCGTTTTAATTAACGCCACTTCTAAAATGAGTCAAGGTGTTTTTCAGATTTGTCAGGGAATTTAGATTGTTCATTTGCAATTAATCGAATAGGTATGATATTAATTATGGTTTGAACAGGAAACACGGACGGAATTAGTGCCCTGAAATAAATGAAAACCAATCATATTAATAATATAAATCAGAACAACGACAACCGGACATTTACGGTAAACTTTTCCGACATCGGCCTGGCCTTGCAGCTTTTTGGTGAGCATAACGGCAATCTGAAAAAAATTGCCGCCACCCTTGATGTGACCATCAATGCAAGAGGCAACACCGTTTTCATTCAGGGGGATACGATTGCCGCCAAGCTGGCCAAAAACATTCTCCAGCAACTTTACGGTTTGCTCAAAGAAAACTTTCCCATTCACCCGAATGATGTCGATTACGCCGTTAATGTACTCAGTCGCGACGACCGAGCCAATCTGAAAGATATTTTTCTGGACACGATTTACGTCAAGTCGAAAAAAAGCATTATTACCCCGAAAAATCCGGCCCAAAAAGAGTATATCGATGCCATCCGCACGTTTGATATCGTATTCGGCATCGGACCGGCCGGAACGGGTAAAACATACCTGGCCATGGCCATGGCAGTTGAATCGCTCTCCAAAGGTCGAGTCAGTCGGATTATTCTTACACGTCCGGCAGTTGAAGCCGGCGAAGCCTTGGGATTTTTACCTGGGGACCTTGCGGAAAAAGTTGATCCTTATTTGCGGCCGCTGTATGACGCGCTACACGACATGATGCGCTATGAGAAAGTTACAAGCCTCATGCATCAGGGGGTCATCGAAGTAGCCCCCATCGCTTTTATGCGCGGAAGGACCCTGAACGACTCTTTCATCATACTGGATGAAGCTCAGAATACCACATCCGAGCAGATGAAAATGTTCTTGACGCGTATCGGTTTCAATTCTAAAGCTGTCATCACTGGAGATATCACCCAGATCGACCTGCCGGTGGAAAAACCTTCGGGTCTTGTACAGACAAAAAATATTCTTCAGGGTATTGATGGATTGAAGTTTGTATTTTTTTCAAAAGCCGACGTGGTGCGGCACCGTCTGGTGCAGGCGATCATCAGAGCTTACGAGGAATTGGAAGCAGGTAAACAGAAATAATCAACGGAGCGTTTCATGCTAAATTCGGCATCCTCCAGACCGTCAGGTAGAGAGCGGCAAACCGGGATCGAAAAACGGAAAGAAAGCGTTAAAAAGCTTTTTATCGAGAGTCGCCGTTTACGATGGTACCTGTTGCTGCTCGTCACGTCTGTTTTTATCTTTATCTCGTATCCAAATCTGGTGGGCACCAGACCCGCATACCAGCTGGGGGATGTCGCCGACAGGGACATCAAAGCTTCGCAGGAATTTTTTATCGAAGATCAAGCCGCCACCCAGGCCAAACGCAATCGGGCAGTAAACGAAATTCTGACGATTTATGATCATGATACTGCTCTGCTTCCCGACCTCAGCCAACGCGTCGAAAAAGCGTTTGCAGATCTTCAGGCAGTTATAAGGGTCGCCCGCACCGATCCGAATCCCTCCCAGACCCCTCCGGTTGAATCCAATGCGGATGCAACCCATACCGTTCAAGATGATGCGTCCCTTCGGAAACAGGTCTGGAAGCTCCAAGAGGAATTTGCACGTAAGCTCGGGATCGACATCAGCAAAGGTGCTTACCGGATCCTATTCGAAGAAGAATTTTCGAATAAAATTGCCGATGCCATCGTTCAAATCCTGACAAAGATCCTGGAGAAAGGCGTCGTTACAAATAAAGCTTTCCTTTTAAGAGAATCGGACAAGGGAATTGTTTTACGAGACTTGAGCACCAAAAAAGAGCGCCCGGTAACGGACTTAAAACAGTTTTACGGGCTGGATCAGGCGAAATCGATGGTCCGGATCATCGGGCAACCGTTGTTACCCGATCGCAGTTATACGCAGAGCAGCTTGATCGTTGACTTGGTGCAACGTCTTATCCAGCCGAACATTACCTTGAACAAAAGTGAAACCGAGGAACGTAAAGCCCAAGCGGCCGATGAAATAAAACCGATACTTTATAAAATTAAGGCCGGTGAAATGCTTTTGCGTGAAGGCGAAAGGGTTACCGATATTCAACTGTTGAAGCTCAATACACTTCAATCACAGATGAAAAAGGAGGATTTGCTGACCAGCAGTATCGGCGCAACGTTGCTGATTTTTTGCCTGCTGGTGACGGCCTACAGTCTTTACGGCCCAATTCTCGGTCAATCCACCGGTGAGCAAAACAAAAGTTTGATTTTCATGGCCCTGGTGCTTGTGACCTTCTTTTTTGTCGCTCAGCTGTCCGTCTATCTTTCAGAAACACTGGGAACAAAAGGACCCGCAACACTTAATGCAACATCGATAACCTATGGTATCCCCCTTGCCGCCGGCTCGATGACCATCTGCCTGTACCTGGGACTGAACCTGGCGCTGCCCTTTGCCGCAATTCTGGCAATTTGTACGGCAATCATCTTCCCGTTTAATTTTATGTTTTTTTTGTATTTTCTGGTAAACGGCACCCTGGCCGCTTACTGGCTCCGGGATTGCAAGGAGCGCAAAGTATTCATCAAGGCCGGTGCCAAGCTCGGGTTGGTGAACATTTTCCTGGTCACCACCATCAATATATACAATGCGGAGCTATCCACCTCGAAGCTGATATGGGACTGGGTTTTTGCTTTTATGGGCGGAATCGGGGCCGGAATTCTCACGGCGGGAATCGCACCAATGGTGGAAATCATATTTGATTACACCACGGATATTAAACTGCTGGAACTGGCCAATCTGGACCGGCCCATCCTCAAAAGATTGCTGATCGAAGCCCCCGGCACGTATCACCATTCGGTGGTTGTCGGATCAATGGTGGAAGCGGCTGCCTCGGAAATAGGAGCAAATCCAGTTCTGGCGAAAGTTTGCGGCTATTATCACGATATCGGCAAAATGAACAAACCAATGTATTTCATTGAAAACCAGGCCGGAGGAAAAAACAAACATGATAAACTGGCGCCATCAATGTCGAGTCTGATTCTGGTGGCACATGTCAAAGACGGGATTGAAATGGCCCGTAAGAATAAACTGGGCCGGATGATCGTCGATACGATACAGCAGCACCACGGGACGAGTCTGATCACATATTTTTACGACAAGGCCAAACAGCAAAAGGGTGAGGATGCCGTAAATATTGATGATTTCAGGTATCCCGGCCCCAGGCCGCAAACCAAGGAAATCGCGCTCGTAATGCTGGCGGATGTCGCCGAAGCGGCATCGCGAACGCTGGCGAACCCGACGCCTTCTCGAATTCAGGGACTGGTGCAAAATCTCATCAACAAGGTTTTTTCAGACAGCCAGCTGGACAACTGCGAGCTGACACTGAAAGATCTTCACAAAATTGCCAAAAGTTTCAACCAAATTCTGAACGCGATCCATCATCACCGCATTGACTATCCCGATAAGCGACCGGCAGGCAACGGAAAAGGGAAAAATGGGAGTCCTGATAGACAACAGGCAAAAAAGACGCAAACTATCGCTATCGACAATCCGGAAGAAAGCCCAGGCCGTCTTAAACGCCTTGGACAATCCTGATGCCGAACTTTCCGTTGTAATCGTCGATGATTCCGAGATCACGGATCTGAATCAAAAGTTTCTTAATCGGCCCGGCCCGACAAACGTCATCGCATTTCCGATGCGCGAAGGTGAGTTTGCAGGTATCTCCCCGCAGCTACTCGGTGACGTATTGATATCTATCGATACGGCTCAGCGTGAAGGTGAACTTTCTGGGATCAGCACCGCTGAACGATTTGATCAACTTCTCATTCACGGCATTCTACATCTTTTGGGTTATGACCACGAAACCAGCGTTGACGATGCTCGGCGGATGGAAGAAAAGAGTGAAGAATTGTTAAAATTTATCGAATGTATTTAGCTGGTTTTATTGGTTTTATTTGTTTAATTGGTTTAGTCGGTTTAATCAGACGTAACCATAACCCATACGATGGATGGTGCCACTTAAGGGTGGAGGACCTTCTATCCCGCCGCAGCGGCAGAATTATAGTTTTTAGGTGACCGTTTTCTTCTGTAAGCCATATTCCATGATTCAATCATTCCAATCGGGGCGAAGCCCCTTACGTGACCAAAGTAACTCCGGAGGAAAACTATGGCGAAGTTATTAATCCAGATAGATCAAGTCGCAACACTTAGAGAATCAAGCAAATCGACTCACCCGGACCCGGTAGCTGCCGCTGTCATTGCTGAACTTGGCGGCGCGGACGGAATCGTTGTTCATTTACGGCAAGACCGTCGCCACATCCAGGACCGGGATGTCAGAATTTTGAGAAAAGTTGTTCAATCGCGCCTGATTTTAAAGATGACAGCGACATCCGAAATGCTGGGCGTCGCCCTTAATGTAAAACCGGACATCGTCATCCTGGTGCCGGAAAAGGGCGAGGAGATTACCACCGAAGGTGGCCTTGACCTGATGGTTCATAAAACAACGGTGGCAGAAACTGTCGGAACCCTTAAAAACAGCGGCATTCCTGTCGGTATTTTCATCGGCCCGGATGTTGAACAAATAAAGCTGGCGCATCAAAGCGATGCAGATATTGTCGAAATTCACACCGGGACTTTTTGTGAAGCCACAACCTCGGCCAAACGGAGTCAAATTTTTTCTAAAATCGTGGACGCCGTAAAGTTGGCGCATCGTTTAAAAATGGAGATATATGCCGGATATGGCGTCGGATATGATACGATAAAGTCTTTTGCCGGCCTTTCCGAAATCAGCGACTTCTGCATCGGTCACAACATAGTCTCGCGGGCCGTTCTGATAGGCATGGAAAATGCGGTGCGTGAAATACGAAGTTTGATTAGAGAGCTGTAAGAACAGACATCGTCATTCAGCTGCGGAAAATGACTATGCTCCTTTAAATGTCGCAGAATTGCATGGGAATTGGATATGGGTTTAATTGAGGGATTGAGGGATTTAGAGATTTAGGAATAGGGAGATTGAGGGATTCAGGAATTTAGGGATTGAGGGATTGGTGGATAAAATCAATTAATTAAGATAGATAAGATTCCTATAATTCCTAAATACCTCAATTCCTTAATTCCTTAATTTGGATTTGGACAAAGCCTCGCAATAGCGATATGAGACATCGGTAAATCTGTTTGTTGAATCTTGCGGAGATATTCATGTACCTGGTTACAGCAGACGAAATGCGTGAAATGGATCGCATGACCATCGAAGATTTCGGTATACCCGGACAGGTGTTGATGGAAAATGCCGGACGCGGCGCCACTCGTTTTCTTTTTGAACAATTTCCCGAACTGATCCATCAAAACGTCGGCGTCATTGCCGGACGCGGGAACAACGGCGGGGACGGTTACGTCATCGCCCGCTATCTTGCGAACAAAGATATCAGTGTCACCGTATATTTGCTTGCCGATCGCTCGCGGGTTGGCGGTGATGCAGCCGCCAATCTCGATCTGCTCGGACCCCTGGGCGTGCCGGTAATCGAGATACCCGATGCGGAAAACTTTGCTGCATTCAAGCCGACAATGCGCAACAAAGATCTTTGGATCGACGCCATTTTAGGCACCGGGCTCACCTCGGATGTAAAGGGCTTTTATAAAGACGTCCTAGATTTCATCAACAGTCTGAGCAAACCCGTGTTTGCGGTGGATATTCCCTCGGGACTCAATTCGGATACCGGTCAGCCCTGCGGTACGTGCATACGGGCATTTGCCACCGCAACATTTGCATTCGCCAAAACAGGGCACTACATCTATCCCGGTGCGAGGTACACCGGTAGACTCAAAGTCGTTGATATCGGCATCCCGCAACATATAGTAGAAGAGATCCGGCCCAAACAACATTTGTTAACAACGGCTCGGATCGGCCGCTATTTTAAACCGCGACCGCCCGATGCTCACAAGGGTCGGACAGGGCATCTGCTCGTCATCGCGGGCTCACCGGGAAAAACCGGTGCTGCGGCCATGACCGCCATGTCAGCTGTACGATCCGGGGCCGGTCTCGTCACTTTAGGTATTCCTGCGAGTTTGAACCCGATACTGGAATCCCAAATTCTGGAGGCCATGACCGTTTCGCTGCCCGAAACCGATTCAGGCGCTCTGGGGATATCGTCCGCAGAGGCAATCCTGGAACTTCTCGGGGACAAGCGATGCCTGGCCATCGGTCCCGGGCTGGGTCAGGCACCGGAGACGAAGCATCTAACGTTGCGCCTGCTGGATGAAAGCAATGTGCCGGTTGTGATCGATGCTGATGGTTTGAATAACCTGTCCGGCAAAACAGAGGTGCTCAAACATTGCCAGGTGCCGGTTATACTCACGCCGCATCCGGGTGAAATGGCACGACTAGCGGCAACCACCGTTGGTGCCGTTCAAAATGATCGCATCAATTGCGCACGAAAATTCGCCGACGAATTCAAGGTTCACGTCGTTCTCAAAGGCGCCAACACCGTGGTCGCCCATCCGGACGGCAGCGTGTTTGTCAATACCACCGGCAATTCCGGCATGGCATCCGGCGGGATGGGCGATGTTTTAACCGGTCTAATTGCCGGTTTCTTGACCCAGGGTTTTTCACCGGAAGCAGCTTCCCACGCCGGTGTGTACCTGCATGGTGCGGCGGCGGATGCACTGGCTGAAAATACCGGCGCTGTCGGATACCTGGCTTCTGAAGTCATGGACAATATTCCGGCGGAAATAAAAAAAATATTGCAGACCAAAGAAAACACATCTATAGAAATGTAGCCTAAATCACCCAGGTCAATGCAGCCCAGCTGAAAGCTCAATGCTCAAAGCTCAAAGTAACAAAGAGGCGTATATTCCTTGGCGTTCTCTCAGCTTGCGGCTTTGAGCTTTGAGCTTTCAGCTTTTACACATTTTTATGCAACAGGAACAGTTACAGGTTACGACCCACTCTCTTGGTGAAACCCAGGAGCTGGCAAAACTAGTCGGCAGGCTGGCAACCGCCGGGACGGTTATCGCCTTAATCGGCGATCTGGGCAGCGGTAAAACCACCTTTGTGCAGGGATTGGCCCAGGGCCTTGATGTACCCTCAAATTATTATATCACCAGCCCTACATTTACGCTGATCAATGAATATCCGGGACGCTGCCGATTATTCCATATTGATCTGTACCGCATCGAAAATGTGTTTGAGGCCGAGGATATCGGTTTGTTTGAAATCCTGGACGGCAACGGGATCACCGCCATCGAGTGGGCCGAAAAATTGGCAGACGCGTTGCCGGTGGAACATCTGCGCATACAGTTTGAAATACTGGAGAATGAATACCGAAAAATATCGATTCTAGCATATGGATCAAACGCGAATATTCTGTTAAAAGACATCAAAAATAGGATTGAGGAGAAAAAATGAGTTTAATTGTTCAAAAATACGGCGGAACATCCGTTGCGGATTTGGAACGCATCCGCAATGTCGCCCAACGTGTTGCCGAAACTCACGATGCAGGCGATGATGTGGTGGTAGTCATCTCAGCCATGGCCGGTGTCACCGACAACCTGATCAAAATGGCCGACCAGATAAGCGGCGCACCAAAAAAACGTGAACTTGACGTCCTGCTGGCCACCGGCGAGCAGACTACCGCTGCACTGTTGGCCATGATGTTGAACTCGATGAATTACACGGCTCACTCATTGCTGGGACACCAGGCCGAGGTTCGCACGGACTGCTCCTTCGGCAATGCCCGAATAATGGATATCCGTACTGAAAGGATTCAGGAACTCGTGCGACAGCGCAATATTGTGGTCATCGCCGGATTTCAGGGATGTGATGCAGCAGGTAACATCACTACACTTGGTCGAGGCGGATCGGATACATCAGCCGTGGCGATCGCTGCTGCTTTAAAGGCGGATATCTGCGAAATTTACACTGATGTTGACGGTGTCTATACTGCCGATCCCAACATCTGCCCCAAAGCCAAAAAGCTGGACGTCATCTCCTATGATGAAATGCTCAACATGGCCAGCCTGGGAGCCAAGGTACTGCAGATTCGATCGGTGGGCTTTGCCAAAAAATATAATGTACCTATACATGTCAGGTCATCATTCGAAAAAAAGGATGGAACTATGGTTGTAAACGAAGATTCCGGTATGGAAAGTCTCATCGTCACTTCGGTGACCCATGATAAAGATCAGGCCCGAATTACGCTCAAGAAGGTCCCAGACCAGCCGGGTGTTGCCGCAAAAATATTTACACCGATTGCAGAAGCCGGAATTATTGTCGACATGATTATTCAAAACACCCGCGCCGGCGGGCAGACGGATTTAACCTTTACGGTTCCCAAAGCCGATTACGACCAGGCAATGGCACTTCAAAAGCATATCGCCTCTGACATCGGCGCCGAAGATGTATTCGGCGACAAGAACATCGCCAAAGTTTCGGTGATTGGTGTGGGCATGCGCAATCACTCCGGTGTGGCCTCCCTCATGTTCAACGCACTGGCCGAGGAAAATATCAACATCAGCATGATCAGCACTTCGGAAATCAGGATTTCCTGCGTGATCGACGAAAACTACACCGAGTTGGCTGTGCGTGTACTACATACGAAATTCGGGCTGGACAGAGAAGAGTAAAACCGGGTTGCGAGTTACGTGTTGCTGGTTGTCAGTTTTCTTTTACTGGCAACTCGAAACCCGCAACTCACAATGATTATAGATCAGACCGGACCATATGATCTATTATATGTCAACTCTGAATGCTGCAGGATGCAAACGTGAAGCGCTTCAGCCCCGATCAACTGATCTTTGCTCTGGTTCTTGGCGCCGTCATTATCGGTATTATCATATACAGAAGTTTTAATTTTTTTTAAAATTTTTTCCAATTTATACGTTCATCTTCCAGGAGCGCGCCATGAACTTGAGCATCGACATCTCTTCGAATCCAAGTTTTTGGTAGAAATCGTCTGCATCACTGGTCCACAAAACCTGCCTTAGGGGGGCAACTTGCGGGTGCTCGATAAGGCACCGCAGCATCCATTTACCAAGCCCCTGCCCTCTATAATCTTCGCGGATGACCATGTCGAGGATGACAGCATAGGCGACCTCATCTGTGAGTACGCGGGAGAATCCCACCTGTTCGTCGCCCTTGAAGAGACTGAAGCAGAGTGAATTAACGACGGACTTTTCGATTTCTTCCCGGCTGCGGTCCTTGGCCCAATATGTTCGGCTGAGCATATCGTGAAGAGCGTCAATATCCACTTGCTTCTTTTCTGAACTAATAATGAAATCGGCCTGTTCCCAAATCATGTCACTGTTCCCTTCCAAATGCTGAACTTATAAAACCGGCCAAAGATTGGCATCCTATAATCAACGGTTGCCAAGCCACTCGAGACCTGATGGTCAAAAATGAAGTCGCCCGAACGCACAACCCGCAACATGAAAAAAACGAAACACAAAACTTACAACCCTAACTCGTAACTCACAACCCGCAACCCGAAACCCGAGGCTCATTAAACGGCTTCCCGGATTTCGGCATTTGTTTTTCGAACCGCAGCGGCGACGTCATCCGACCGCAGAATGGGGCGACCGATGACCAGCAATTCGGCCCCGCTTTTTATGGCTCCGGCCGGTGTTGCCGTGCGGGTCTGATCATCTTCCTGCAGATACCACCGGGGGCGAATACCGGGGCAGATTTTTTTTATTTCCAGGGACCGGATTCGTTCCAGTTCCCGCGGTGAACAGACCAGATAGCTGTAGCGCGTCGCCGCCACCCGGGCCATGTCCTCTACCATACCCGGAATATCTTTACCCCGGTAATAGCGGCTAAAATCATTCTCACTCATGGATGTCAGGACGGTCACACCGGCAATGTTTTCACCGGAAAGCCCTTCAGCGGCAGGATCGTAGCCGGAAGTGCAGTGCACGGTGGTAATATCGACGCCGGCATCGATATGCATTCGCAGTGATTCGGTCATGGCGCTGGGTATATCGTAGAGCTTAAAATCCAGCATAACGTTTCCGAACGCTTTGATTTCTTCGATAACGCCTAATCCTCGCTCCAGAATGCTTCTCCTGATTTTATAGCCCCAGACCAATCCGCTGGTTTGCTGCATAATTTTACCGGCTTCTTCCCATGGTACATTGTCCAGCGGTAATATGATTTTATTGTTCATTGTCTGACCTTCCCGGCATCTGCTGGCGGAATTCCGCCTCTTTTTTTATTAAATTAATTCTGAAATTGATCCGTGCCCATCTTTATGCTGAATTCCACCATACACTTTTTGGGTCGAATTTCAAAGGCGCATCTGAAATGACTGACAGCAGATTATAATCAAACATAGAAATTCCGATACTCTGGGCGCGAATTCTTTACTTTGTTCACGATAAGCATATCTTGAAGTTACTTTTTCTTTATGATAGCTTCTCCAATCGATTTCTACAATCCGGATACAAAAATCAAAGGGGGTCCAATGGAATACGACTATGATGTGATAGTTATCGGAACCGGAACATCCGCCTATTTCGTGGTCAATAATTGCTTGACGGCAAACCTGACAGTCGCTGTGGTTGATCGTCGGGAATACGGCGGAACCTGTGCCATGCGGGGCTGCCAACCCAAAAAATATCTGGTTGCGGCCGCCGAAACCGTGGAGCGATGCCGCCGGATGCAAGGCATCGGTGTGAAAAACATCCCGGAAATTGACTGGCCGGCCCTGATGCGGTCCAAAAATGCTTTTACCGCACCTATTCCGAAAGGTACCGAAGAAGGTTTTCGAGTAAAAGGCGCCCACACCTTGCACGGCGTGGCCCGATTCACCGGTGCCAACAGCATCGAGGTCGACGGGCTGAAGATTTCTGCAAAACATATCGTCATTGCAACCGGCGCTGTTCCGCGACCATTGAATATTCCCGGCGAAGAATATCTGAAAACGAGCGAACAATTCCTGGACTTGGATGAAATGCCGAAAAGAGTCATCTTTGTTGGAGGTGGTTTTATCTCTATGGAATTTGCAGGTATTGCCGCTATGTGCGAGGCCGAGGTTACCTTACTCCAAAAAGGTGAACGGATATTGGCACGATTCGATCAGGATCTTGTGAAAGTTTTGGAAGATGCCTATCGCGAAGCCGGCATCCACATATTTAAAAATGCCTGCGTGGATCGAATCGAACAAGAGGACTCAGATCTGGTGGCGGGCTGCATCGAAATGCCGGAAAAGGGATTTCGTACTGATTTGATCGTCCATGGCGCCGGCCGAATACCAGCCCTGGAGGACCTTAACCTGGAAGCCGGATCGATCGACTACTCGCCAAAGGGTGTTACCGTCAATAAATACCTTCAGAGCGTCTCTAATCCGTCGGTCTATGCCATCGGCGACGCGGCGGCTACAACCTATCAATTGGCGACCACGGCCGATCTCGAAGGCGAAATTGCTTCGCGCAACATAATATCCGGAAACCAGGACGAACCGGATGTTACAGTAGTACCGAGTGTTGTCTTCAGCCTCCCGCCCCTGGCATCTGTTGGTTTAGGGGAAGAGGCGGCCAGGCAAGCCGGGATGGATATCACCGTCAACAGGGGTGAGATGAACCATTGGCCGTCCTCCAGACGGATCGGCCAGACCCATTCAGCTTTCAAAATCATTCAGGAGGCAGAGAGCGGCTGTATTCTCGGTGCCCATCTCTTGGGTCACAGCGCCGACGAGGTCATAAATATTTTTGCCATAGCCGTCCGGCTGAAGCTGACTGGAGCCGACCTGAAAGGAATGCTTTGGGCCTACCCGACCTACAGTTCAGATCTGAAATACATGGTAAGATAGAGGTTTAGCCACGAAGGCACGAAGTCCGCCCTGGGGTGACTCGGTTCAATAGAATGAAGTATTTGCGACGCTTTTTCCTTTTATTATTGATCAGAACAATTTAAAAGCCAAGGCAGCATTTTATTCCCCGGCGTCACCGTACTGACGATGAATCCATTTTTTATACTCACCGCTTCTCGCGCGCGCTACCCAGTCGCGGTTTTCAAGATACCAGTCGATGGTCTTTTCCAGTCCGGTTGCAAATGATTCATTGGGCAACCATCCCAGTTCGTTTTGAAGTTTAGCACAGTCGATGGCATAGCGGCGATCATGCCCCGGTCGATCTTTCACAAAGGTGATCAACTCCCGGCGCGGACCGATGTTTTTATCGGGTATCCTGCGATCCAGTATATCGCAGATCATTTCCACAACCTCGATGTTTGGCATTTCGCAGCGACCGCCGACATTGTATGTCTCACCGCGACGCCCGTGATTCATAATCAGCCAGATCGCACGACAGTGATCGGTGACATACAGCCAGTCGCGGATTTTCATTCCGTCACCGTATACAGGCAACGATTTTCCCTCGAGGCTGTTGAGGATCATCAGTGGGATCAGCTTCTCCGGAAACTGGTGAGGTCCGTAATTGTTTGAACAATTGGAAATGGTCACCGGCAAACCATACGTACGGCTGTATGCGCGCACCAGGTGATCCGAACCCGCCTTGGATGCGGAATAGGGGCTGCTGGGATCATATGCGGTTTGCTCTGAAAAATATCCCTGCACTCCCAGTGATCCGAAAACCTCATCCGTGCTGATATGATGAAAAAGCTTTATAGCATCCCGGTTCTCCCGAACCAGCTCGAGCAGGTTGAAAGTGCCGACAATATTGGTCTGAATAAATGCATCCGGAGCAACAATCGACCGATCGACATGCGATTCGGCCGCAAAATGACAGACAGCATCGATTTCAAAACGGCTGAAGATTTCGGCCACACTTCGATGATCGCAGATATCAGCCGAGATAAAATGGTACCGGTCCGGATATTTTTCCTCAAACCCGGCAAGGTTCTCCGGATTGCCGGCGTAGGTTAACTTGTCGACATTGACGATTCGTCCGTCAAAGCCCGCAGACGTACCGGTATCGGATTCCGACAAGAGATAGCGGATGAAATTCGTACCGATAAAGCCGCACCCGCCTGTAATCAACAAGTTCTGCACAGCCGCTCCTTTATGTTAGAGGGAATAATACGTAAGTATAAAATATTATTCAAAGACTATTTTAACCTAAATCCAAATATGCCTAAAGGATAAATGTCCGCAACGGTTTAGCTCTTTCATCGAACATTTAGAATCGAATTGCAACAGTGTATTCGCTCAGCCAGGTCCTTACCAGCAATGAAGTTCCCCGCGGTCCTGCCGGGGCGGGATGGTTTATAAAAAAGAAATCTATTGATATAATTACATTATCAATGATATTAGAAAAGATTTACAAACGCGATTGCTACCGATGCGGATACGTTAACACGTAGAGCGGTAATATCTAGTATCCAAAACATGATCCTGGTTTTGAATCCTGGATCCTGAATCCTGCATCCTGGATCCTGTATCTTGAATCTTGTATCCTGATAACGCCTATGGCGGATCCGGGTTAGGCCAACAGGTTTAACAATGTCAATAAGCGAACACCAAAAAAAACTGTTGCAGCAGCTTCCGGGAGTCGACCATATTTTAGAGCTTGCCGCCAAGGGTTCGGATTTCGACCAGGTGCCTCGCACGGTGCTCACGCGGTCCATACGCACAGTACTGGAAGAACTCAGAAAATCGATTATCGCCAATGCTGATCAACTCAGCGAAACCGACCTGGCGGATGGCGTCATCGTTGCAAAGGTCAGAGGGGCTGTCAGCCGCGCCATGGCTTTGAATTTGGAGCGGTTGGTAAATGCCACCGGGATTGTTATTCACACCAATTTAGGACGATCACTGCTGGCCACCGAAGCCCTGGAAAATCTCAAAGCCATCGGCGGCAGATACTCGAATCTTGAGTTCGACCTGGCCCGCGGCAAACGCGGCTCGCGATACAGCAATGTGGAGGATATTATCTGTGAAATCACCGGCGCGGAGGCCGCCATGGTGGTGAACAACAATGCCGGCGCGGTTCTTCTCTGTCTGGAAACGGTTGCCAAAGGCAGAAAGGTGATTGTATCCCGGGGAGAGTTGGTGGAGATCGGTGGCTCATTTCGGATACCGGACATAATGGCTAAAAGCGGCGGCATCCTCACCGAAGTCGGTACCACGAATCGAACCCACCTCAAGGATTATGAAAACGCCATCGATGAGGACACGGCGCTATTGCTGAAAGTACATAAAAGCAACTACAGTATCGTCGGATTCACAAAGGAAGTCGCTTTACAGGAACTCGTGGAGCTGAGTGCAGCCCATCACCTGCCCGTAATGGAAGATCTGGGCAGCGGTACATTTGTCGATTTTTCGAGGTACGGATTGGAGAAGGAGACTACCGTTCAGGAATCTGTCGCGACCGGCGCCGACATCGTGACGTTCAGCGGTGATAAACTCCTCGGTGCCACCCAGGCCGGATTCATCGTCGGCAAAAGACAATACCTGGAGCGCATCAAACAAAACCCCATCACCCGCGCTCTGAGGATCGACAAACTGTCCCTGGCGGCACTTGAGAGCACCCTGCGACTATACAGGGACGAGGAAAAAGCCGTCAATGCCATTCCAACCCTGCGCATGCTTGTCCAGTCCCTTGACAGGATCGAAAAAAAGGCGCGCCGTTTAAAGAATCTGTTGAACAGAATTGACCGATCGCGCCTTGAAATAGACATATTGAAATCCTCATCAAAAGCCGGCGGCGGATCTTTACCACGGCTGGAGCTACCCAGCCGCTGCCTGGCAATTAATATCAACGGCATCTCAGCCAACACGATTGAAGCGCACCTGCGCAATCATTCACCACCGATCATCGGTCGAATCGAGGAGAACAGTTATATATTGGATCCCAGAACTATTCAGGATGATGAACTGGCGATTATTAAAAGTGCATTTGAATATCTGCTGAAAAAGGATTGAGAATGAATAGCAGCCGGCCTCTTTTGCATACAGCATGCGACAAGACCCAGCAGTTTTTACGATCGAAGACACCGGTGCCTGCCGCTGTCCGGCCATTCCGACCGTATGGGAATATTGCTTCAGATCCTCTGCTGAAATCATACCCTCAGGCGTTCAACAACGATGCCTTTGTCACGCAAGGGCTCAGCCGTTTAGAATCGTCACCGAATTTCAGTGCCATGGTGCTGGAATTGGACGTTCTTGATAAACATGATAAAGAGGTAGCTGACAACGACTTGAACGGCACTCGGCAATATGTCGCCCGTGCCATAGACAGAATTTGTGAACGACACAACGGCATTTGGGGCATCCTCGACAGCCTGTCATTCGGTTGTTTTTTCCCTGAGTCCAACGAGGAAACAAGCCTTAATATTGCAAAAAACTTCAAGCAGATATTGGCCGAATATTGCAATCGGACTGTAACCATCGGTATTGCCGGTTTCCCCACCTTGGATTTCAAAAGAGGTGAAATTGTCGAAAATGCACGCAAGGCCCTCGAACACGCAAAATTTTTCGGACCGGACAGTACTGTCCCCTTTGACGCCATCAGTTTAAACATCAGCGCAGACAAACTGTACGACGATGGCCATATCCAGCCAGCCATCGCGGAATTCAAAAAAGCCCTGATGCTCGATGACTCAGACGCCAACATCCATAACAGCCTGGGTGTCTGTTATGGCGCTATGGGAGACTTTCAAGCGGCTCTGTCGGCTTTCAACAAAGCCATCGAACTCAATTCCGGCGAAAACCTGGCGCTGTACAATGCGGGCCTTGCAAATTTGTTGATGGGTGACCGGCAAAAAGCGCTCGAGCACTTTCTCGAAGCCGATGGTCAAGCGGACAACCGGTTTGAGATTGCCGTTCAGATCGGCAGGCTTTATCTTGAGATGGAGGCCCCTGAGAAAAGCAGATCATATCTGGAACGGGCTGCGGCGCTTCGCCCGGATATAAGTGTCGCTTACGCCAATCTCGGTGAATGTTACACCATGATGAACATGCCCCGGGAAGCGATGCACACCTATAAAAAAGCGATCCGCTTGAACGCCAATGATGCTGTATCCCTCTCCGGCCTGGGCTGGCTGTACTATGCCCTGGGTAAAAATCCGGATATCGCAACCCTGTTCTGCAAACAAAGCGTTGAAATTGCCCCGGACAGTGGAATGTTCCGGCACCGGCTCGGTCGGATCTATTTGGGTCAAAACCGGTTGCAAGAGGCCCTGGACCAGTTTGAAAAAGCAGACCAGCTTGGATTTGATTCCAGTGAGTATATAGAAATAGTTCGACGCAGTACGGATGAGAGCAGCTGATAGATGATAGCTGATAGCGCATAGCGCGTGGCGCATGGAGCATGGCGCATAGCAAAGAATGGAATCAGCTCAACGTATTAATGGATGCCGGAGACAAGATACAGGATACAGGATACAAGATGCAGGATGCAGGATGCAGGATACCAGATGCCGGTGGCCGGATACCGGATGCCGGATACTAGATACTGATCACTGATTACTGATCACTGGACACTAATCACTGAGCACGCGATCATGCAAAACCCATTTAACCGGCTCAATCCCGCCAAGGCAGGCAGGCCGGGCAGACCCCGAATTGCGGGACTTCGCATCGTATTTTAAAGAAAGTGTTCAGCTGGCCAACGGACAAACGGGCCCAACCGGCTCAACGGGCTCAACCGGCTCAACGGGTCCAACCGGCTCAACGGGCCCAACCGGCTCAACGGGCTCAACCGGCTCAACGGGCCCAACGGGCCCAACGGGCCTAACCGGGGAAAAAACATGGATAACATCATATTGAACATCTTGGAAGACAGTGTGGCGGTAAAGGAGCGCTCGATCAGACAAAATATGGACCTGATCAAAGTGGCTTCCGAAAGGCTGACCGAATGTATCATTGCCGGACATAAACTTCTTATTTTCGGAAATGGCGGCAGTGCCGCCGATTCACAGCATATTGCCGCCGAATTCGTAAACCGGTTTCGGATCGAGCGGCCGCCACTTGGCGCCATTGCCCTGACAACCGACACATCGATCCTGACAAGTATTGGAAACGACTATCATTTTGATGATATTTTCGCCAAGCAGATCAAGGCCCTCGGAAACACCAGCGATATTGCCTGGGGTATCAGTACCAGTGGCAATTCAGCCAACGTACTCGAAGGAATAAAGACGGCCAAAGAAATCGGCATGTTCACGCTGGGCATGACCGGCCGCGGTGGTGAACTGACAAACCAGGCCGACCTGGTTTTTACCGTGGATTCGGATATAACCGCCCGAATTCAGGAAACGCACATTACGATCGCTCACATATTATGTGAACTGGTGGATAGAATACTGTTTCCCGAACAGTTTTAAAAATGCTCCCATGAGCTTGATTTTTTTTAATGCCGCTATATGATAAAAAAAACTTTGCATCACGGTCTCAGGGCCCACGGCGCTTAAAATTGACAAAAATTGAGAGGAACATGTCATCGTATTTATGGATGGATGTACTAAGCTCAAAACCGACAGCCATAAACTATCAGCCATTAGCACTGATTCATGAGCCATCAGCCATAACCTTGGATAGCTTATAGGAAAACAACTACTTCAGAGCTGAAGGAGAAACGATATAATGCCGATTTACGAATATCACTGTGAAAAATGCGACAAGGATTTCGAATGCCTGGTTTTCGGTGATGAAAAGCCGGATTGCCCTACCTGCCAAAGCACCGACGTGTGCCGGTTGATGTCGACCTGTGGATTTATCAGCAAAGGCAGCGGTGGCCAGACGGTATCTAAATCTGCCGGATCTGCCTGCAGCGGATGTGCAGCGTCCAGCTGCACAAGCTGTGGTCAATGACAATGAAAGCTTCGTTGAAGATCGGTACCCGGGCCAGCAAACTTGCGCTGTGGCAGGCCAAATGGGTAAAATCAGCATTGATTGAAAAATTCCCTTCCCTTGCGGTTGACCTTGTGACCATTAAGACCAAAGGCGATAAGATTCTTGACGTTCCGCTGGCCCATGTCGGCGGAAAAGGTCTTTTCGTTAAAGAAATCGAGGAGGCCCTTCTCGACGGTCGTGTGGACCTGGCGGTCCACAGCATGAAAGATATGCCGGCCGAACTGCCGCAAGGACTCTGTGTCGGCCCGATCCCCGAGCGGGAGACGCCGTCGGACGTGCTGATATCGAGGCAAAACCTTCCCTTGGCGCGACTTCCCCACCGCGCCCGTATCGGAACCAGCAGTCTTCGCCGCGCCGCCCAGCTGCGGCATGCCAGGCCGGACCTTACCATCGTCCCTTTGAGAGGAAATTTGGATACCCGGATGAAAAAACTGGATGCCGCAGAAGATGATCTTGCTGCCATCGTCCTTGCAGCAGCCGGGGTCAAACGGCTTGGGCTGGAAAACAGAATCAGTGAATATCTGGCTGGTACCGTTATGCTGCCAGCAGTCGGACAGGGCGCTTTGTGTATCGAAATCCGGAAAAACGATCCTGAAACCGCAGAAAAACTCGATGTACTCAATCACCCCTCGACCCGGGCAGCTGTACTTGGCGAACGGGCCTTCCTAAAGCGCTTGGAGGGCAGCTGCCAGATTCCGATCGCCGCCCACGGCACTATCGAAAGCGGTCAATTCATCCTCGATGGACTGGTTGCGGACATCGACGGAGAATCGATTATCCGGGATAAACGTTCTGGTTCGGAAAATGCCTCTGAACATATAGGTGTCGAACTTGCTGAACGTTTGTTATCTTTGGGTGCAGATAAAATACTTGAAAAACTTTTAGAGACTGGGTCTGAGTGAGATAGGGGGCGGACTTCAGCACAGGCGCTTCATATTATTCACTCCGGAGCTCTGGGAAGATCTGCTGAAAAAAACGAACATCGAACGTCCAACATCGAATTTTCAATGGTAAAGACAGAAAAACAGACCTATGAAATTGGAGATAAGCTGTTCGTCTATTGGGTTAGAATCATAAAGATCGTTCAATAGCTTCCGGAGAAAAAACAGACAATTAAGTCGTGGGTCAATTGTAATATTCGGTATTGGATTTTCAATTTTCATTCGACCACGCCAAGGCGTGGTTCGATGTTCGACGTTCATCTTTTAAAACAAAACTGTACGTCCTAATTGTACCTTTGAAGGACATAAAACTTGGATAAAGATATAAAAGGCAAGGTTTACCTGGTCGGCGCCGGGCCCGGAGACCCGGGCTTGATCACCGTGAAAGGTATGGAATGCATCCGCCGGGCCGATGTCGTTATTTATGATTACCTGGCCTCCCCTGCCCTTTTGGACTATGCTTCCGAGAACGCCGAGCTGATCTATGTCGGCAAAAAAGGGGGCGATCACACGCTTTCCCAGGAGGGGATCAATGATCTCATCGCCCAAAAGGCAAAGGAGGACCTTATCGTAGCGCGCCTGAAAGGTGGAGATCCTTTTATTTTCGGACGCGGCGCGGAAGAGGCGCAAATTCTGACCGTGGAAGGAATCCCGTTCGAGATCGTACCGGGTGTTACCTCGGCCATAGCGGCACCGGCCTATGCCGGAATCCCCCTGACTCATCGCAAGTTTACGTCAACCGTTGCATTTGTCACCGGCCATGAAGATCCGCAAAAAACCGAATCGAGCATTCACTGGGCATCTCTGACCAAAGGGGTCGGAACGCTGGTTTTTCTGATGGGGGTTAAAAATCTGCCCTACATCACGCAACAGTTGCTGCAACACGGAAAACCGGCGGAGACACCGGTTGCCCTCGTCCGCTGGGGGACCACTGCGCGTCAGGTGACGGTTGCAGGAACGCTTGATAATATCGTCCAGCGGGTCCAGGAAGCCGGATTGAAAGCGCCGGCCATTATCGTGGTCGGGGATGTGGTAAAACTGCGCGAAAGCATGCAATGGTATGAACAGCGACCGCTGCTGGGAAAAAGAATTGTCGTCACCCGCGCCAGAGCTCAGGCCAGCGACCTGATCCGGTGCCTGGCAGACCTTGGCGCCGAATGTCTGGAGTATCCGACCATTGAAACCATGCCGCCCACTGACTGGAGGCCGCTGGACAATGCCATTGAAAATCTTTGCGGGTATAACTGGCTGATATTCACCAGCGTCAATGGCGTCAAATTTTTTTTCCAACGCCTGTTTGCCCTGGGAAAAGATGTTCGGGCTCTGAATCGCCTAAACACCGCGGCCATCGGTCCGGCCACTGCCGAAGAGCTTTTAAGCTTTGGACTGCAAAGCGATATCATACCCGAAAGTTACCGGGCCGAATCAATCATTGAAGCCTTTGCCGGCCGGAAAATAAGCGGCCAGAAAATATTACTGCCCCGGGCCGAAGAAGCCAGACCGATATTGCCCGCCGAGCTGATCAAGATGGGCGCCCGGGTCGATGAGGTCACAGCGTACCGTACCCTACCGGTTGCAGACAATTCAGAACAATTGATCCAACTGCTCGCTGAAAACGCAATCGATGTCGTCACCTTCACCAGCTCATCTACTGTCCGAAATTTCAAATCATTGCTCCCCGACCAAAAAGTCAAGGATCTGATAAAAGGCGTCACCATCGCCAGCATCGGTCCCATTACATCCGAAACCGCCGGTAAACTGGGTTTTGATGTCCATATCAGCGCTGATACATATACCATCCCCGGTCTGTGCGAGGCGATTGTCCAGTATTATACCGAGCCTCGTTAAAGCATGCCCTACGGAACATTCTTATTACTACCACTATATCTGTTGCGTATGTTGTGTCGAAGAAAAACGAAAATAAACAACCAATCATATCCGAAAATCGGCTTAAAATATTAAGATATTGACTTCATTACCTGTTCTGGTATATCTATTAAGTATCAATCGTTATACAGCAGCCTGTAGCCACCCGATTCGTGCGCGTATTTCAAACAGACCTCTGACAACCGGCCACCCGCCTCTAATGACTTGAATGTTTCCCGGCAGGCCAAGAGGATCGCATGGTAGATTATCTCGAAAAACTGCCGACTTACGTCGAACAGATCCGCGCCATGAGAGAAACGATTCTCACCAATATCGTGTTGATCGGGCAGATACCTGCGCCCACATTCAAGGAAAAAAAGCGTACCCAGGTTTTCCTGGACCGGTTGGCTGAATTTCAGGTGGACGAATGCACCACGGACGGGTACCGGAATCCCATCGGTGTCATACGCGGCACCAACGGTTCAAAACCGCCGATTTTTATTATCGCTCATCTGGACACTTTTTTCAGTAAAGAAATCGATCACAACTTTAAGATCAAGAAAAATTCGATCACCGGACCCGGTCTTACGGACAACTCGATCGGCGTCGGTGTACTGGTTTCACTGCCGGAGATATTTCACCGTTTAAATTTACGCTTTGAATCCGACATTGTCCTGGCAGGTGTTATTCAGTCCATCGGCAAAGGGAATCTGCGCGGAATCCGACACCTAGTTAAGACGTGGTCAAAACCGATTCGGGGAGCCGTCTGTATCGAGGGGGCCGAACTTGGCCGGTTAAGTTATTATTCCGAGGGCATGATCCGCTGCGAAGTCGATTGCAACATCTCCACCTTCAGCGGGTGGGAACAAAAATTCAGACCGAATGCGATTATTGTATTAAATGAAGTCATAAATCAGATACTGAAACTGCGTTTACCCCAAAGACCCCGATCCCGTATCATTATTGGTAAAATCACGGGCGGTTTTAAACACGGGACCATTCCTTTCGATTCATCATTGGGATTTGAAATTCAAGGTGATTCAGACAAGATGGTAAAATCCATCTTTAGCGATATCAAAGATATTATCGCAGGAATCAGCCATGAGTATGAAGTCGAGCTAAATTTGAAAACCATCAGTAATTTAAATGCCTCCAGGCTGCGGTATAATCATCCGCTAGTGAAAAGCGCCATTGATGTCATGCAAAATCTGGGGTTGAAACCTATCAGTGGGTCCAGTGAATCGGAACTTTCGATATTCCTTTCACGCAAGATTCCGGCCGTTACCCTGGGTATTACCCAGGGCGAAAATTATCACCAGAAGGATGCCAGAGCAAAAATCGAGCCGATATTCAAGGGCATCGCCCAAGTCATCGGCATCATTCAAGCCATTGACAACGGAGTTTGTGATGGATAACAACTGGCTTTCCAAAAATACATTCCACTATTCCGACTTCATCGATCTTAACCGTCTGGTGGATGAAAAGAAACGCAAAGGCCTGAAGATATCCCTGTGTCTGCCGACATTGAATGAGGAAAAAACGATTGCCAAAGAAATCATCATCATGAAGTCGGAGTTGATGACCCGCTACCCCCTTCTGGATGAAATCGTCGTCATCGATTCCGGTTCGACCGACAATACGCTTGAAATCGCCGCCGCATTCGGGGCCGACGTCTACGAAGCCGACCAAATCTTTCCCGAGCTCGAACGGTTTAAAGGCAAAGGGGAAAATCTCTGGAAAGCCCTTTACGTAACCAAAGGCGATATCATTGTATATCTGGATGCGGACATAAAAAATATTCACCACCGATTTGCTTATGCCCTTGTGGGACCGCTTCTGCTTTACGATCACATTAAGTATGCCAAGGCATTTTATGACCGCCCCATAGCAATCGGAAAAAACAAAGTGCGTCCCACTGGGGGAGGCCGGGTAACCGAGCTTGTCATAAGACCGATGTTCTCATTGTTTTTCCCGGAACTGACCCAGATTATCCAGCCGCTGTCGGGCGAGTACGCAGGCTTTCGCGAGGTGTTTGAAAAAATCCCTTTTCCGATCGGCTATGGCGTCGAAACCAGTATGATTCTCGATATCTGCGAAAATTGGGGGCTGGATGTTATCGCTCAGGTAGACCTTGAAAGACGCGTCCATAGAAATCAGGATACCAAAGCACTGGGTAAGATGGCCTTCGTCATTCTGAATACATTTTTCAGACGTATTGAGAACCAGGCTATCATCCACCTAAATAAGGACCTTTACCAGGAGATGATTCAATACAACCTGGTCAAAAACGAAATCCAGCCGGATATCCTAAAAATTGACGGTGTGGAAAGACCGCCGATGGTGGAGATCCAGGAGTATCGCCAAAAGTTCAACGTAAACTGAAAGTCACCGAAGCAATAACTTTCCAATTTTTGTTCAGTCACCCTGCCCCAAAACTGCTTTCAATAAAGTCCGTCAAGCCGATTTCCCGCACTTTGATGCAAAGATGACCGGCAGCGCCAGCAACAATTTTTGATTGATAAAATAATTCTTTGTGCCCTTTGTGTCTTTGTGGTAATGAAAAAATTCTCACTACTTGAGTGAGCTAGATTTTTTAGGAATCCATATATTTTGAATGAGGATTTCCCCAAGTGTCTACTAAACAGTTAATCGACAAATACAACCGCCATCTCACCTATCTGCGAATTTCCATCACGGATCGTTGCAACCTGCGGTGTACCTACTGTGTACCCCATGACCGAATTCCCAGGCTCTCGCACGAGGAGATATTAAGATATGAAGAAATTTTGCGGATCGTTAAAATCGGCGTTGAACTTGGCATCTCAAAGGTGAGGATTACCGGCGGCGAACCGCTGGTGCGCAAAGGCGTGTACGAATTTCTGGATCGGCTGTCGCGGATTCCCGGTATCTCTGAAGTTACGCTGACAACCAATGGCATGAATCTTAAAGATAATCTTGAAAAAATTAAAGCAGCCGGCATCAAGCGCTTGAATATCAGCCTGGATACGCTGAACGGTGAAAAATTCCGTCGAATTACGGGCAAGGATGGTTTTAAAGACGTCTGGCAGGGAATCAAAGCGGCTGGTGAAGATGGATTTGATCCCATCAAACTAAACGTCGTGGCCCTCAGGGGAACCAATGACGATGAGCTTTTGGACTTCGCCAAGTTGACATTTCGCTTACCCTACCACGTCCGATTTATTGAGTACATGCCCATTGGTAAATCCCGCATGCAATTCGGACCGCCCCTGCTGGTGCCCGAAATTATGGATCAGATCCGTTCCATCGGGCAACTTAAATCTATCGAAAAAAACACCGATGATGGTCCGGCTGCCCGCTTTAAATTTGAGGGCGCCTTGGGCGAACTCGGATTTATCAGCGCATTGAGCCATCATTTTTGCGGCACATGCAACCGATTGAGATTGACGGCCAGCGGACAATTGCGCCCTTGCCTATTATCCGACCATCAGTTGGACCTGAAAACGCCTCTCAGAGCTGGTAGGCCCGATAGCGAACTGGCGGAATTGTTTTGTCGGGCAGTTACCAATAAGCCTTCAGACCATAACCTGGCTATTAACAATCCTGCCGGTGTTTCCTGCCAGATGTCATCTATAGGGGGCTGATTAGGTTGAGCCGGTTGTGCCCGTTGGCCGGTTGAGCCCGTTGGATTTGTTGGGTTCATTGCGTTTTTTGTGCTCGTTGAGTTTGTTGAGTACAGTTGATCAAAAAATCGGATACCTGATTCCAGATACCGGTTGCAAATGAAATCGTTTATCTTGAATCTTGTATTCTGGATCCTGGTATCTTGTATCCTGTATTCAGTATCCGGTATCTTGCATCCTGTATCCAGGTCTGTTGGCCGGTTGAGCCCGTTGTGCCGGTTTTGTCCGTTTGCTGATTAGGCCCGGCCTGTCGCGCCATGGCGGGATTGAGTCCGCTATCCGGCATCCAGAATCTTGAATTTTGTATCGAGAATCTTGAATCTTGCATCCTGCACCCTGAATTCTGTATCCACCATCCAGAGACACTTTGAGCTTTTTTCGATTTTGTCTATGCGCCATGCGCCACGCGCTATGCGCTGTCAGCTATGAGCCATGAGCTATCAGCTTCATTTGCTTTGAACTGCAATAGGCAGGCTGGCCGTTCGGTCTATGCATCCATTACAACCAGAAGATGGTAAGAAAATAAAAAGGCCTGGATCGCAAGGGTGGGAGGCTACATTTACTCACACGGCATCAGTATACGATCCAGGCGTTAATATAATAACCTGAAACACATAAACCGATTGGTAACCCAATCGGTTGTCCGCTATGGTAAAAGTAGCGGATGCGGTTCAGGTCACTTTCGGCAGGCATTAACAATTTGTATAAAACTAATCAAGAGTTTTTTTAATAAAATCACATTTTTTTTATTGCGCAAACATTCAATGACGTACTTTGTAATACTGAGAATGTATAATGCGTTTTCCGAAGCAAACTCTTCAGATCGAATAATTGGAAATAATACGTGTCATCTTTGTTAAATAGAACGCATATTATAACAGGGAAGACCAATTATGAAACATTGCATGCTGCTCATATCCATTCTCTTTTGTTCTTTTATTCCTGCGGCACTTTATTCCAAAACTGTTGATCCGATTGATCAACTACTTCTGGCCGATCAATCCGACAATACGGACACTAACACCAAAAACGAGTACCAAGACCCAAAAGATGAATATTCATTCGATATCGGTCAAAACTGGCGCACTGTCTTCAGTCCGGGATCAGACCTTTACCCCCGTTATATTGCCAATCCTCGACGGCCGATGTTTTCAATCTCCCGTCTCTGGATGATTGAATCCAGCATACCTCAAGCCGGCGATAATCGCTTGAAGCTCCGCCTGGGAGGCCGGTATGGTTTTTTTCGGCTTCATCCAAAAAACGATCCGGACAAAGGGTTTCAGTTCGATCTTGAAGGGGCATTTCTCGGTGTGTTTGACCGCGATAACTCGTTGGATAATATCGGTTGGGACGGATTGTACGGCGCATTGTTCACTTGGGGTAACGGCAAAGGCTTGGCTTTAAAATTTGGCACTAGGCATGATTCGAGTCATGTGGGTGACGAGTACGCCGAACGAACCGGCCGACAAAGGATTAATTACACTAGAGAGGAACTGCTGCTGGGGGCAAGTTTGGCAGGCCTGAAATACTGGCGCATTTATGGCGAAACCGGCTATGCTTATGATATGCGCAATAAGGTTTTACAAAAACGTTGGCGCCTGGAAAGCGGCATCGAGTTCGAAGATGCAAGGCGCTGGTGGAACGAGCGGGCAGGATATTATGCTGCGTTGGACGTAACCTCCTATGAAGAATCAGACTGGCAGGCCGATGTGACTATCCAAGCCGGCCTGGTCATTCCCGTCAGGAATTTATCGCGGACGTATCGATTCGGCCTTGAGTACTACAACGGGCGATCTCTCATCGGAGAATTTTTTCAGTTTGATGAAACTTATTTTTCCCTTGGCTTCTGGATGGATCTTTAGCGAAGGACAGAGAGGATGAAGCTGGCAGTCGATAGCTCATGGCTGACAGCGCATAGCGCGTGGCGCATGGCGCATAGACAAAATCGAAAAAAGCTCAAAGTGTCTCTGGATGGTGGATACAGAATTCAGGGTGCAGGATGCAAGATTCAAGATACAGGATATTGGGATTCTGGATGCAGGATAACTGGACAAAACCGGCTAACGGGCAAACGGGCTCAACCGGCTCAACCTTCCATCACCTGTACCACCCCTTATTCTGCATGCATTCGTTAATCATAATTTGCTCCTCATAAGGAGTTTCACCCCCGGTATAACCTCTTCTAAATGTCCGAACATCCCGCTGACAATCTTCTAAATCTTCTCTTAGGGCCGATCGCGGTTTATAATCATGCTTCCATTTTAGACCGGAGCAGGCCGTGATAATGAGACAGAATGCCAGGTAGACCAGAAAAAGGTTTTTTTTCATATGGATACTCCTTCCCAGGGATTGAGAAGCAAATGCGTTTGGCAGTTTTTCTCCGATTCGCTGCTGCGGATTTTTCGGCATTCGGCAAAACTTCATAATCCAGCGGTTGATTGATACCTGTCAAATCCTGCTTTCATATATACCCTCCGGCACCGCGACAGTTTTTTACACTGCATTTTACAAGGGCTTGATGAAACTGATTACATAGTGCTTCGATTCGCAATTACGGTTACGTATGCTTGAATAGAGAATCACTAATATTGTTCACTCGGCTCGGCTGCCTTCGACAAGCTCAGGCCCCGAGCACGTCGAGGGGAGCTCGTCGCAGGCAGCAAGCAGTCCTGAGTGAATAAATACGGTATCGTATTTATGAATCGATGGACTTAGCGGCAGGCGGTGATGGGATAATGATCAAGGCCCCGCATACTCCCCGTTTTTAAAACGGCCGGTTTTTTTTCTGCCATCTGGATACGTCATTGTTCCGTAGCCGGATCTTCTTCCCTCCTGAAATTCACCGGTATATACTCTGCCGTCCGGGTAGATAAGTGTCCCCTGGCCGTGTCTTTTCCCGGCCCTGAACTCGCCGATGTATTTGCGGCCATCCGCAAAGGTCAACTCACCTTTCCCGTCCCTATACCCGTATTTCCATTGGCCGGTATACTGCGTGCCATCCGCAAAAACCATGGTCCCTTCAACAATATTGTCATTTTGCCACTGCCCCGAAATAACCCGGTCAAGAGGCAGATACATGATGCCCTGCCCGTGTCTTTTGCCATCTTTAAATTCGCCGTCGTACCGATGATTCGATGCGTATACCATAGTACCTTTGCCATTGACACAATTTCCATCGATGCATTCCTGGCCGAATAGAAGCAAAGGGAAAAAAACGAAAGTTAATGCCACGAGTAACTGCAAAAATCGGATGGCATTGAGATATAGTCAATAGTTGTGTATGAAGAAATTAGGCGGCAATCCGTTTTTCTTCGACACCATTGACAAATTTAACTCCTCTAATTACTTCTGCCAGGCGTTGCGGATGGTGAAGTCGAA
>Ga0126331_1000119_pt1 | contig 33482 bp, 25 predicted proteins | sample InaspJWI98metaG_FD_96379 | JGI IMG/M metagenome (GOLD analysis project Ga0126331, IMG submission 96379) | Marine gutless worms symbiont microbial communities from Oahu, Hawaii - Inanidrilus sp. 2 OAHU.JWI-98 metaG | ecosystem: Host-associated > Annelida > Digestive system > Unclassified | place... | reverse complement strand
TTTTTTGATTTTGCGAGTTTTACATGCAGCAGTCCGGACACCCCGCAACCGATCACCAACACCGTCTGGTTTTCCCGCAGTCCGGCCAGCTTCTGGGCCCTGGCCACACAGGCGAGAGGCTCGATAAACGTGCTTTGGTCATAGGTGATATCACCCGGCAACAGATAGGTACCATGTTTTACGATTGATTCGGGAACCAGCACGTATTCTGCAAATCCACCGGGCAGTCTATCCTTAATCTTAGAGCAAACAGGGTGATGCCCGTTTTTACAGTAGTAACAGTTCATGCATGGCACCTTAGGCGCTGCAAAAACTCTGTCTCCCGGTCGAATTGTTTTTACGGCGTTTCCTGTTTCGACGACCTGACCGCCGAGCTCATGTCCCGGTACCAGCGGCGCCCGGGGCAGTCGATACCATTCGACGATATCGCTGCCGCATATCCCGCAGGAAATGACTTTCACCAGCATTTCCTTTGGGCCCGGTTCAGGCCTTGGCATGTCTTCGATTCTTATATCTTTATTGTTATACCAGACTGCAACTTTCAATTGGTTCCTCGCATGGAGCAGCACAACTGGGGTGACTTTTCCAAAGTGCCAAGTTGAACGTCGAACATCGAACATCGAACGTCCAACATCGAATGAAAAGTCGAATATCGAACTTTGAATGTCTTTTCCTTTTCTTATCAGCTGTTTTTGATACTCATCACAGTTATCGAGCTGATTCGGTTCATCAATCCGCCAAAGGTGTAGAAAAATAAAATAGTGTGGTACTGGCCTCCATCTCGACACCGTTCAGCAGAGGATCCCACGCCAGAAGGCAGGGACTACGCCTTAAAGAGAAATCTGGATTTCTCAAGCAGCCTTTCTTCAAGAAGATACGCTTGCTTCGCCGTCTTTTTTTCATTCAACATTCGATGTTGGACGTTCGATGTTCGATGTTCATTTTTGTCAGAGATTCTTCCAAAGCGCCGCTGTGTAGAAAGTAACCTTGTGTTTATGGTTTAATCAACGACCCTTCAAATCGTTACTTTTGATTTTTCAGCGTGTTGTAAAGGTCAAATGCCTTTTGCGGCGTTTTGTTATCGTGGACGACAGCCCGTATGGCCTGAATCATTGCAATGGGGGCTTCTGCCTGAAAGATATTGCGTCCCATGTCGACACCGCTTGCGCCCTGCTGTATCGCATTATGGGCCATGGTCAGCGCATCCAATTCGGGAATTTTTTTACCGCCGGCCATGACAATGGGCACCGGACAGGCGGCTGCGACGGTTTCAAAGCCCTCGTCGATATAGTATGTTTTGATGTAATGGGCGCCGAGTTCGGCACAGATTCGGGTGGCGAGTCTGAAATATCGGGCATCGCGGGCCATATCCTTGCCTACTGCCGTGACTGCCAGGGTCGGAATGCCGTAGCGGGTCCCGATGTCGACCATTTTGGTCATATTAATGATGGATTCCTTTTCATATTCACCACCAATAAAGACCTGCACAGCCATGGCACACACATTCAGGCGTATGGACTCTTCGATATCGACTGCAATCTCCTCGTTGGACAGTTCCTTGAGGATGCTGGTACCGCCGGAAACCCGCAACACGATGGACTTGTTATAAGAAGGCGGGACAACGCTCCGGAGTATTCCCCGCGTCAACATCAGCGTATCGGCGTAAGGCGTCAGCGGCAGGATATTGATATCAACTCTTTCCAAGCCGGTGGTCGGACCCTGGAAGTATCCATGGTCGATGGCCAGCATAACCGTCCGTCCGGAATCAGGATTAAAGATCCGCGCCAACCTGTTTTTCATCCCCCAATCCAACGAGTTCGATCCTTTAAGGAAAAAACCCTCTGTCTTCTGGGGCGTATCGAGATAATAATTTTTTCCTTCTTTTACTTCATCCGTGTCGGCCATTTCGCTTCCTCCTTATAGTGGGATTAGATTCATTCTGCGCTATCGCACCAGGCTGAACTTGTCAATAAAATCCCCAGTCAGGCCAAGCCGGAAATGAAGATTGAAGATTGAAAATTGAAGATTTGTGGTATCGCTCGCGCAGCGCAGGCGCTTGCGCCGCGTGTCGCTCTGTCTTTTTTATCTAAATTGATCGTTCGACCCAGTCCTTAGATTCTGAGGCTCTCGAAGGGAGGCTCTCGACGGGTAGCATTCCTAAAATATTCAATCTGGTTATGGCGCGAATAATCTGCAAAATTGATGTGATTTCAATCAATAGGTACAAATTTCTCTTTTTGCCGCGATAAAGGTAAAAGTTATAATTCCGTAGATAACCGATATCGGATTCGCAGCACGTTGTTTTCAAAACTGGTCGTCGTGATGCGAAAACGGCCGATCTCACCGGTTGTGCCGACGTGGGGTCCGATGCACGGGCAGGCATCGTAATCGCCGATCTTAACAATCCGGATCAGTTGGTCGCTGTCTTGGGGCAGACGCTCCAGGTTGAATTCTTTCTCGGCCGCGTGTTTGGGAGTCCACTCTTCTTTAACCGGCATATCGGCTTGAATTATCCGATTGACCTGTGATTCAATCTTGCGGATATCCTCGTCTAACAGGGGCCGATCGAAACGATAGTCACATTTGGATTTTTTCTTTTCAATATGCGCGCTGAAGCAGCGGCCGCAGTGAAACATTCTGTCCATGGTCTGATTGAGTATGTGTTCGGCCGAATGCATGCGCGGATCATATCTTTTTTTCATGCGGTCAAATCCTGTTGTTTGAGCAGCGAAATAAATTTGTGATTGGCTTTTGGGAAAGGATAGCGATCAATCTCGCTGAGTTTGATCCAGCGGTAATCGACCGGTCCCCTCAGCTTTACCCTGCCGGACACGAATCGGCAGCGGTAGACGTCCATGACGATTTTAAAATGGGTGTAGGCATGCTTTACGCGGGTCAAATAGTCTTCAATCTTTATCGTTAAATTGACTTCTTCTTTGATCTCCCTGATACAAGCAGATGGTGCATCTTCTTTGGGACCGACTTTGCCGCCCGGAAATTCCCACAATCCTCCCAGCAGCCCTTCAGGTTTGCGCTGGGTGATCAGCACACGTCGGTCTTTGTATACCACACCGACGGCTATGTGATAGCGGGGTGTCGGTTTAGGTTTGATCCGCTTGGGGTAGGCGTTAACCTTTTCGGTTGCATAGGCCCGGCAGTGATCGCTAATCGGGCAATGGCTGCAATCCGGATTTGCAGGCGTGCATATCATCGCGCCCAGTTCCATCAGGGCCTGATTAAAAATACCGGGCCGAGCACGGTCGAGCATTTCTAAAGCTGCGGATTTGAATATTTGGTGAGAAGAAGATTTGTTGACCGGAGCGTCAATTAATTCCAGACGTGCCAGCACGCGTTTTACATTACCGTCCACCACCGCCAAAGGCTGGCCAAAAGCGATGCTCAATACGGCCGCCGAGATATAGTCGCCGACTCCCGGCAGTTTTCTGAAGCTTTGAATATCGTTCGGAATGATCGCGGCATGCTGCTCGGCAATGATCCGCGCGGCCTTCTGAAGGTTGCGGGCACGGGCGTAATAGCCCAGGCCTTCCCAGGCTTTGAGCACCTGCTGCTGATCGGCCCGGGCCAGGGACGGCAGATCCGGAAATTGCCTTATAAACCGGTTGTAATAGGGGATCACGGTGCCCACCTGGGTTTGCTGCAGCATGACTTCGGACACCCAGATATGATACGGATTGTCGGTTTGTCTCCACGGCAGCCGACGCTGATTTTCAGTATACCATTTTATCAGCCGCGTACGAACTTTTGGTATGTCCTGTTTTATCATTCCCGTGATTCTTTTAGATGATGGTAAGGCGGCATAGTCGTTAGGCGCGGATCTTCGATCGGGCGGCCCACCGTAAAGTGGTACAGGCTTTGCCAGGTATTGCCCGTCAGGCCGAGTATTTCATGCACCGGATCATCGAAGTAACAGCCAATGCCGGTGCCGCGAACCCCCTGGGCTTCGGCTTCCAGGTACAGGACCTGACCGATCATACCGGCCTCCCAGAAAAGATGCCGGTAACGGTAGGCGGCCGTGCGAAGAACTTCGCTGAATCGAGCGATCATACCCAGCGAGAACATCGAATATCCCGCAATTTCCTGGTGACAGCTTACCTCGATGGCTTTGCGCCTGTAGTCGCCTTCACGAAGAAGATACAGCGGCAGCGTCTTTGTGACCTGCCGCCACACGAATTCAGCCTGCAAAGATCTTTTCAAAGCTTGAATATCGGTTTGGTTGCGCACAAAAAAATACAACCCGCGCTCCAGCCCGTCGATACTGTGAACGAAAAGCACAAAATGCACTGTCGGCTCACCAAGCTGCGCGTCGAACGGCGAACAGGCGTTGCGCGCGAGGGTTTTGTCCAAAATAGAAAAGAAGTGCACCTGTTCCATGATACCATCCGGATCGAGAGAGGTTGCACTTCTTCTTCGGCGGATGGTATTCGGTGCCGTGATATGTGAGGCGGCTCCGGGAAAAAATGGTTTGCGGCCATAGTCGTATGTCTGGGCAGAGGTCGGCGGCTTACGGGTGATTGTGGCCGTGTGGTAAATGATTTTCCAGTTCACACGCTTCCCGCTCAGGCGATTTGGCCTCCCCATGACGTCCGTTTCAGCGAAGGCCTGGATAATATCTTTCGGCAGTGTGCGCGATATCGCTTTTATTTCAGCTCCGTGAATAAAGCACAGAAGTTCGGGATGTTCTTCTTCAAGCGGATGCCACCGGGTCCTGTCAAAGCCCAGGATCGTTTGAATGTCGTCATCGGACAGGGCGTTTAAATAGTTCAGGCGCCAGCCGTACAGGCCTGCAGCCAGACTCAGACCGGCCAGAGCGTGACCCACATCGTGATTGCAATAGCGAAACGCGCGTTCCCCGTATTTCCACGACTCACGCCAGAATATACTGCTCAGGGCCACCAGAAAACCGTAAGTCTCAAAGTGGGAAACAATACTTTCCCATATTTCCGGCGGCACTTCGCCGCGCCGTTCCAGCACGTGCATGAGCGGATTGTAATGGTAGATCCCGCCGTTTAGATTGTCCAGCCTTGGCAAGATGAGATGGGCTTCGGTTGGGTGCAAGTTGCCGCTTGAAGGATTCATCCGCAGTGACCACCGACTGCCGGGAGTCGACTTCCAGGCTGACAGGCCTAACGATAACTCCAGAAAGCCGGCGATGTTTGCCAGATTGAAAGGTTGGGATGGCCGGCAGCGGCGGTATAAGTCCCTGTGCGCGACGTCGGGATCCTGGCTGAGAAAAGGTAGTGAGATTCTGACGGTATTTTCATAAAACCGAAACGGGTTTGGTTGATTCTGCCAGTCCATGTATCCCGCAGATTTGGCATACCGCTGGAAATGATGTTTGGTCGCTTCGTGATAGCGGATCACGTCTTTATAAGCCTGGTCATTCATTTGGGTTTAACCGCTGGTATGGGTAGGCGCTTAACACCTTCATATCAACAAATTTTTGTTGATCTCAGACAGCTATTTGATTTTTCCTTGAAAGATCCTTGAAATATGATGTTACGCGTCGCGAGTTGCGAGTTGCGAGTTTAACAAAGGAATCCATCCTATTTAATACCCGTAACCCGCAACCCGCAACAGTCCTTACAACCCTGCATGTAATTCAAAGCGCTGAAAGGGCCTCATTTTCAAATATTGTGTGAAAAATGCATCGTACCTTAAAATTTCACTCTTATCTTAGTATTTTCTTCAAAAATTTCAAGCTGCCGTATGGGGGATAGCGTAGTGGAAAATCAAATCGCAATTTCCTCTTTAAGATACTCTTTTTATGGCTGAACGTGTCGAAGCCGGCTTTGCCGTGATAATTGCCGATGCCGCTGTCTCCAACGCCGCCGAATGGCAGATACGGGGACACATATTGCAGCAGGGTGTCGTTGATGCAACCGCCGCCGAAAGAAACCGCGTTGAAGATTCTTTTGTGGACCTTTTCCTTGTTTGAAAACAAATACAGCGCCAGGGGGCTCGGCAATGATTTGATACGCGCAATCACGTCGGATACCGACTCATATGCGATGATGGGCAGGATAGGGCCGAAAATTTCCGTTTGCATAATAGGGTCTTCCCAACTTACGTTGTCGACCAGGGTGGGCGAAATATACAGGTCCTGCGCATCGGTGTTTCCGCCGAAAACGATGTGGCCGTATTTTAACAGGCCTTGCAGCCGGTCAAAATTTCGGCGGTTGATGATTCGCGGATAGTCTCTGCTTTTCTGTGGATTTTGTCCGAAGAATTCGGCAATCTGCTTTTTGAGGTGCTCAACCAGCACCGGCTTCATCCGGCTGTGAACCAGCAAATAGTCCGGTGCGATGCATGTCTGTCCGGCATTGAGGTATTTGCCCGCAACGATTCTTCTGGCGGTCGTTTCCGGTTCGACATCCCGGTCGACAATGCAGGGACTTTTGCCTCCCAACTCCAGGGTTACCGGGGTGAGATGCCTGGCGGCGGCTGTCATTACCTTACGCCCGACCGCGGTGCTGCCCGTAAAGAAGATATAATCGAATTTTTGGTCGAGAAGGGCCTGGCTGACTTGGGCATCCCCTTCGACTGCGGTAATATACTCTTCGGCGAATGTATCTGCGATAATTTCGGAAATTAAAGCAGCGGTTCGGGGGGCAAATTCAGACGGTTTCAAGACACAGCAGTTGCCGGCGGCCATGGCCGCCACCAGCGGTGCGAGGGTCAGCTGGAACGGATAGTTCCAGGGGCTGATGATCAGGACAATTCCGTACGGTTCGGAATAAACGGCACTGCCGGCCGGAAAGCAGATCAGCGGTGTTCTGACCTTGCTAGGATTGGTCCAAGAGCGCAGGTGTTTCAGCGTAAACCGGATTTCATTTAAAACAATACCGACTTCCGTAGCATACCCTTCGTAGGCGGATTTTCTTAAATCTACTTTTAACGCTGCCAGGATATTGTCTTCACGGGCGGCAACGGCGGCCTTTAATTCGAGTAGACGCTGCCGGCGGAAAGAAATATGGCGGGTGCTCCCCGATTCAAAATATTTGCGCTGTTTGGCGATAATCGAACTCAGATCAGGCATTTATCCTCCGGATGGCAGCATAAGTGATAGTGCATATCATAGTTGACCAAGATTTACCTCAGGTAAAGTCGCCAGGCTTCGCTAAAGCTTCCGACTTCGCTCTTCGAGCTACGACGGGACAAGACGACCCGACACGCAAAGGCACTGAGTTTTCATGATCTTTCTTTGCGTCTTAGCATCTTGGCGTGAAAATTTTATAATCTCGCTTTAATACAATGATTTCAAGGCTATGTCCGCAAGCAAGGCTTATCACTGGGTGATGGGTGAGTTGTCTTTACAGTACCGGCGAAACCGGTTGTCGTGTCTAAAACAGTTGGGAATTGAAAACAGAAAAGGGCAACATTTTTCAATGTTGCCCTGCGCTTTCGGAAATGACGGGAATCATACGCTGCAGGAGGTATCTGAACCGCAACCTCCGCAGGCATTGTCGAATTTGATGCTGCTGGTGAGCTTGAAGCCGTAGTCAATAAAATCGACTTTAACCGGTTTGGCTTCGTTCATGAAGATTTTATCGACGACATAGGTAAAACCGTCAATATCGAAAACCTCATCCGTTTCGCGCGGCTCGTCCAGAGCCATGGCCAGTGAAGGTCCGCCTCAACCCCCGTCGTTCAAAAAAATACGGATCGGCGATACGTCCTTGCCTTTGAAATACTCGGTGATCTGCTGGGTCGCCGCTTCTGTCACTTCTACCATATTATCCTCCTAATGAATCATACTCGGTGCGCTTCTTCAGCTTACCTGAATCTCGATTAGCCGCAATAACTTAATTATCGACCGGCGATTTGTCAATGCGCAACATGGCATCCCATATTGGACGTCCTGGAATCAAATTTTACACGTATAATACCGGATACGTCAAGAGGTTGTCGTTCCGCGATCTCGAAACGTCAGGATTTGAGGGAGGCCAGGTAATCATCATATACCCGGCGATCTGCAGGTGCAAACAGAATAAAGATGACTTTTTCCAAGGTACTGTTGTCTTGAAGAAAATGGCAGGTCGTATCGACTGCCACCTGGCAGGCATCCTCCATCGGGTAGCCGTAGACACCGCAGCTGATGGCCGGAAAGGCGATGGAGGCCAGGTGGTTTTCCGCGGCCAGCTGCAGGCTGTTCCGATAACATTGAGACAAAAGATTTTCGGCCTGCACCGGTGTCATTTGATGATATATGGGACCCACAGTGTGGATGACGTGTTTGGCCGGAAGTTGATAGCCTTTCGTGATTCTGGCTTCTCCGGTCGGGCAGCCGCCGATCGTGCGGCACTCGGCCAAAAGCTCAGGTCCGGCTGCCCGATGAATGGCGCCGTCCACACCGCCGCCGCCTAAAAGAGAACTGTTGGCGGCGTTGACGATAGCATCGACCGCCAGACGGGTGATATCCCCTTGTTGGGTTTCGACCCGCTTTAATATTTCATTATCCATGGTGTATGCTCCAAAAAGTATAGAGATGGAATTGTTGACGCGTCCTCTGGGAACGCTTTGGGTGCTCAAGAAAAAATGTCTAATATGCCTAACTTGCCTAAAATCAAGGTATACTGTCTATTTTAGGTTGATCAAGTCCAAGGATGCATCTTTTCATAAATCATAAAGGGTTTCGTCTCTTTTGGGCGGCCGGCGTTTGGCACTGCTGGCGACACCTTTTTTCTCCGGTAAAATGAACGGATCTTCGTCTTCCAGCAGATCGCCCATTTCCTGTTCAATTTTATCCGGATCTTCGCCCTCTTCCATCCGGCTAAGGGCTTCCTCCATTGAGTCACCGAGCTTCATGCCGGTCATATCGGACAGCTTGCGCATGAGGTTGGCCGCCTGGCGTGGGTCGTCTTCGTTGATATGATCCGCCTCACCCGCCAGCATATTCATCGCCTGCTCCATTTTGCTTTCATCGAAGGGCAAATCATCCAGATCGTCGCCTTCCTTGGCCCGGCCCGTAATTGCAAAGGCGGACATCTGGCGCGAAAGGATTTTATCTTTACATTGCGGGCATCTTGGCTTTTTGCTGGTGTTCACCGTTTTGGAAAAGAAATTGAAAATTGTATTACAGTGCTGGCAATAAAACTCGTAAATCGGCATGACACGTCCTCTTGGTTGCATGAATATTTCTGCTGGAATATCATCTTTTTTAGAGAATGATAAAATCTGGCACTCCTGTTGTCAACTGAATTGGTTCTCCCCCAGGATAATGTCGAAGTAATTGTGTATATCATGGTTGACCATATTTGACTCACGCAAAGCCGCCAGGCTTCGCTAAAGCTACGACCCGGCAAGCAAAGCTGCTAAGTTATTATGATCTATCTTTGCGTTTTGGCGTGAAAATTTAATAATCGCACCTTAATTCTATGGTTTTTTACCCTCATTTGAAAAGAAAGAGCGACATGCGGCGCAAGCGCCTGCGCTGCGCGAGCGATACCGTGATCCGGTATCTGGCATCCTGAATCTGGCATCAAGCGTCTAATAGATAGAATCATGGCTGATAGACCAACCCTGAATTACGGAACACTATTTTGACAAACACTATAGATATCGGACAACGGCACTGGAGACCTGTGTTGACTTGCCTGGCGGCTTCTGGTAACTGGCCTGAATTATGCGGGTAAAAATATCAGAAAGGAAAATCAGAGATGGAAAGAACACTGGCGATAATCAAACCGGACGGGGTTGAACGCGGACTGATCGGCGAGGTGATTTTAAGGCTTGAAAAAAATGATTTGAAAATCGTCGCCATGAAAATGCTCCACATGACCAAGGTTCAGGCTCAAGGTTTCTACGCGGTTCACCGGCAGCGACCATTTTATGAAGATCTGACGAATTTTATGTCTTCCGGACCATGCATCGTGATGATATTGGAAGGCGAGAATGTGATTGCCCGCTATCGCGAGTTGATGGGCGCTACCAATTACAAAGAAGCCGCTGAAGGGACTATCCGCCGCGAGTTTGCCACGGACATTGAAAAAAATGTTGTTCATGGATCGGATGCTCCGGAAACCGCCGCGTTTGAAATCGGTTATTTCTTCAACCGTTTTGAAATTATCAGCTGATGACCGAGCGTATCCGATTAGACAAGACCGCGATTGTCCTGCACCGGCCCCGCTATTCGGAGAATATCGGGGCCGCCGCCCGCGCCATGCGCAATATGGGGCTTCACGACCTTGTGGTCGTCGATCCACCAAACTGTGATCTGACCCGAATCCTGAAAATGGCCACCCACGAAGCCATCGAAATCGTCGAGCAGATTCAATTTTATGACACCCTGCCGGCGGCACTGGCCCCATTCAACTTTGTGGTCGGGACCACGGCCCGCCGCGGTCGCCGGCGCCAGATAATTCCATCGCCGGCCATTCTGGCCGATAAACTCGTTGCGTTGTCGAAAAACAACCGGATTGCCCTGCTGTTCGGTCCTGAGGATCGGGGCTTGACCAATGAGGATATCCGTTGCTGCAACTGGCTGGTAAACATACCGACGGCCGACTTCTCATCACTGAATCTGGCCCAAGCCGTAATGATCGTGTGTTATGAAATCTTTCTGGCCGGCCGCGAGGAAGCTGTCGAACACATACCGCGCATGGCGCAGCAACACGAACTGGAGGGTATGTACGAACAGGTCAAGGATATCCTGGTCCGAATCAACTACATTAATCCTGAAAATCCCGATTACTGGATGAACAAAATCCGTCATTTTTTCACCCGCATGCAGCTGCGGGCCAAAGAATTGAGTATTATCCGCGGAATTTGCAGACAGATTAACTGGTATTCAAAGAAGTGCTACGAAGACGGCCGCAAGGATAGTAAATTTTAACGATTAAATTTTCGAAAGTAGATCGCGGTTGCGTTCGCGGGTGAACCGGCGGCTCAACCCGTCGATCAAGGAACCTTCCAGAAATACATGCTCATGCCGTCCTTGCCGTGACCGAATGTGCCCCCCTCCGTGGCAAGTCCCGAATAGCTGAAGTTCATTGCTGTAATTCCGGATGGGGGCTGGAAGTTGTTGCTAAAACGCCATTTTCTGATGGGCGTGTGGCTGGCAGCAACAATGACAATGCTTTTTAGGATATTTTTTTCTTGATCCAAAAAGTTGGCCCTGACCGCGAGACGGCTGACTGATCTGAAATTTTTTGTCAGTCCATTGGACAGATCGACGTCCCCCTGAATTTGAAGCGTGTCCGCCTGCCGGGTGTATGCATATATTATGTGCAAGTCAGAATTTTGCCAGACTCCCTCGTGCGGTCCGTCTTCCATCAGTACAATGTTATCTTCCTGTCTCGCAACGGTGCCTTCATAGCTCATCAGCTTTGATTGACAGGCACTTAAAAAGATTGCGGTCAGAATCATAGCCGCCACCGCCAATCCAAATCGACTCCGATAGCAAAGATTCATGGTATTTCGCCTTTCAATATATTCATTCGATAGCTGCTGCACGGATTCCGGAAACTGGACCAGATTGATAGCGCCATATCCTTTTTTCGTCCAACCGGGGCTTGTGCAACCAGCCTCAATAAAAAATTAATATCCACCTCAAGGTTCGTCAACTCCAGAGTATTTGCATCCCAGGTTGGCTATCATTTTTGGGTAGAAAACCGGTCTTTTCTTACAATCCCAATCCGGTGACTATTTGCAGCATTTTCTTGTGGGATACCGGCTCAAAACCACGGTTGCGGTTGATAGCACCGACTTCGTACGCAATCTTCCATCGCTGCATCAGGACCCGATAGACATGCCAAAGTTTGCTGCCGGAGCTGTATAGATATCTTGATTTCGAAGTGACGCCGGTGATCCCGATCACCTTAAAATTCTCGCCCTTTCTAAAATCTTTCCTGGATGGCGTGCGAATAGCGTAGCGTCCGAAGTAAAATCCCTCAAAGCTTTTGCTGATTTTGTCAATGATCGCTTCCAGCTCGGGTGTGTGGACGCAATGCCCGTCAAAAAACAGTGCACCATGCCCGCGCGTGCCGACATCCGTCAGCCAAATCTCTTCACCATCTTCCGGTACCTGGAAGAGACGGTCCTGATTTGCCTGCATATGCAGCCGGGCCAGGCTGACCGCTTGATCGTCTTTCAAAATGAGTTCTTCAAGCGTGCTTTTCCCATCCCCGATCAGTTTCAGCCGGCGTTTTTCGGTAATCGAAAAAAAACGCCCTTCATCTCGGCCCGGGTGGCGGTAGTAGAATATGTGGTACTCACAGCCATCGACATATTCCTGGATGATGAAATCCTTTTCATTATCAGTAAGATGCTTTTCCAGCTGTTTTTGGGAATTGATGATGGCAGCTCCTGCACCGCGACGACCGGCAGCGGGCTTAAGCACCATTGGGAAAGCCGCATCGATGTCCTGCATGAAGGCCCTGACTGCCTCGATTCTGTCCACCGGCGAATCTTTGGCCGGCACCAGGCGGTAGCGAGCGATAAATTCTTGATTGCATTTAATGCTATCGAGGGTTTGCGCTTTGGAACCTGACACGAATCCGCAGTCGGGAATTCCCGGGTTGGAAGCCGTAAACAGCGTCAGGGAGCGGAACCGAGCGCTCAAGTACATGAAATACAAAACAACAGGCAGATTCACGATATAAGGCGGCCAGAATTCCCAGCGTATTTTGCGCCGCAAGGCTGAAAGCAGCAGGCGCCTTCCGCGAAAGGAAAAAAGGGGAATGACCAGCTTGATCACCATCCACAGCATCAATACCGTTGCCAGCAGAATCAATACGCCGTATTGCCGGAACAAGTCATAATAGTCGAACATGCGACTGCCGATGAGCGCCGACAGCCCAACCAGCAGCGGCGTCCACAGTGCCGCGGCAATCGAAAAATAGAAAGTAAAAAACCAGAAACCGGTCCCGAGTACACCGGCGCTGAAATAGGTGGGCAACCGGCTGCCGGGCAGAAACCGGCTGGTGATGATAATCGTCGGCCCTTTGACGGAGAACCAGCGGGACATGCGGGTGACATCCGCATGTTTAATCATCCATTTTAAGGGTGGATATTTGAGCGCCGGCCGCCCGAGATACTTGCCGGCCAGAAATAACATTATGTCACCGATCAAAATACCTGCAAATGAGGCGATGACGGCCGGTGCCAGACCGATCGTGCCCCGGGCGGCCATCAGACCGGCGCCGATGCAGGTCAAGTCTTCACTGACCAGGGTGGCCAGGGCAATAATAAACATCAGTAGGATCAGCGCCAGGCCGCTGACCGGCGGTACATGAACTTCATGCAGCGGTTTAGCGGCCTGCGCCAAGCGAATCGCGTCGGCTTGCGCGCGGGACGCTGCCCTGTTTTGTTCCACCCGGCTGATAAATTCACCGATGTCACCGGCCAGTACCTCAGGGTGCCAAAAGAGCATGAGGTGTCCGCCGTCATACAGCTTCAGCTCGCTTTGAGGCACCAGGCGATGATGCTCCAGAGCGGCGGCCAGCGGAACGAGGGCATCCTTTCGGCCGTGCAATATGAGCATGGGCGCCTGGTATTGATTCAAAAATCCGCGCAGCGGGCGCTGGTCCGTGTCGTAGAAATTGCGCGCATAGGGCAGGTTCAAAGGACTCCGGTCTAGCAGGCCCATGTGCGGGAAACCATTGGTCATAAGCCATATCAGCGCCAGTTGGGCACCGTGAAGGGCTCGATTGATGGTGTAATTGCCCAGCAATTCGAATTCCTGGGTCCCCACGGCCGAGAGCATGATGATGGAACGGATGCGTTCGGGTGCCATGGCGGCCATGTTCAGCGCAACGCCGCCGCCCATGCTGTAGGCGACGATGTGAACGCTGGAGATGTTCAAACGATCCAGAAATTCGAGCGTATATGCGGCATGCGAGCGGATGGAATAATCGGGAATGGATCGGGTGGAAGCGCCGAAACCGGGAAGATCGAGAGCAATGACCCGCCCGGCTGAGCTCAGCAACGAGAGCATAGACTGAAAGGTTGATTCGGCGGCAAGTGGGTTGCCGTGCAGCAGAAGGATCGCCGGTGAGTTATCCGAATTTTTAGCCTTGCGGTCGAAATAGGCAATGGTTATATCAGAAGAATTTAACCCGGTGGTACACGAGGCTTTGACATGGACAGTTATTTGTTCAACTGACGGCGTGGCCTGAAACGGATAGTAGTGTCGGAATACTTGAGATCCTAAAAGGAGTATGATATACATCCCAAAAAAAATAAACCATTTGCGTTTAACCTGTCTATTTCCTTTATTGATGCTGCTTTTCATTCAACCTCGGGATAGCGAAAGTCGATTATGAAAACGGGTTCGAATAAATTCCGTACATGCTGCGGTTGAAAAACTGACACAAGATTCTATTTTATATTATAAATCGCGAATCTCTCAGGCAACGTTTTCTAACACCGATATTTCTCCGCAATCCGAAGTAAAGGGACCATGATTAGATCGACCACCCAAAGCGTGAATGGAAACAGGCCGGGTCCGAGTGCACCCAAATTGGTTGATTTAAAGGCTGACGGGCTTCATCCGCTCATTCGTATGCTGCACCCGCTGATCCGCAATCCCCTCGAAAAAACCTTTGCCCTGGACAATTTGAACCGAGCTTATGCCCAATATTATGAAAAAGTCGGTGCTTGTAAAGACCAAAGGCAAATTTTCGATCTCTGCCTGACCATCCTCAAAGTATCCTATAATATCAGCTTGCCGGATTTGCGCAAAATTCCTGCCAGCGGTCCACTTGTCGTGGTGGCCAACCATCCCTTTGGCGGAATCGAAGGTGTCATCCTAGGTGCTATCCTGCTGCAGGTGCGCCCCGATGTAAAGATTCTGGGTAATTACTTATTGAATAATATTGTGGGTGTCCGCGACTCGATCATTGCGGTCGATCCATTTGAAACAAAAAGTTCGGTCACATCCAATCTCAAAGGTCTTAAAGAGACTGTACGCTGGGTGAGAGCCGGCGGTGCCCTGGTAACCTTTCCGGCCGGAGAGGTCTCTAATTTTCAGCTAAAAAACCGCAGGGTAGAGGACTCAAAGTGGAGCAATCACATCGGCGGCATCATCCGGCGCACAGGCGCCACTGCCCTGCCGGCGTATTTTCCCGGCAAAAATGGCCTAGTTTTCCAGCTGTTGGGAATGGTGCATCCGCGGTTACGCACGGCGATGCTGCCGCGCGAGTTGCTCAACAAAAAAGGTAAAGAGATCCGGGTTTATGTGGGCCGGGCGATCGCGCAGCGCACGCTGCAAAGATATAAGAGCGATTCCCAGCTTATCAATTACCTCAGGCTGAACACCTATTTTTTAAAAAACCGCGATAGAACTCAAAAAAATCGTTTGCAGGCCATCGCAAACCATGTCCCGGGAGAAAAAGAAAAGAAACCGATTATCGATCCGGTGGTGCCTGCCTTGATGGTCAAAGAAGTAGAGCAGTTGCCATCCGCACAATGTCTGCTGCGCAACGGCGATCGTTGCGTATATATCGCCCGGGCGTCGCAGATTCCAAATTTACTGAATGAAATAGGCCGACTGCGTGAGATCACCTTTCGGGAGGTCGACGAGGGTACCGGCAACTCGATTGACCTGGACCGGTTTGATTCTTATTACCAGCATCTGTTTCTGTGGCAGCATGCCAAACAGGAACTGGTGGGGGCATACCGGCTGGGATTTACAGACCAAATATTGAAGCAATACGGCCCAAAAGGCCTTTATACCAACCAGCTGTTTCGGTTCAAACCGGAATTCGTTCAACAACTGTCGACGGCCATAGAATTCGGACGGTCCTTTATCCGATCCGAATACCAGAAGAAACTCAGCAACTTGCTTTTACTGTGGAAGGCGGTCGGTAAGTTTCTCGCCGCCAACCTCCACTACAATATTTTATTCGGCCCGGTGAGCATCAGCAAAGACTATCACACGGTATCCCGCAATTTGATTGTCCAGTTTCTAAAGGCACATAGATTCGATTCAGCGCTGTCGCGTTTCGTCTCCCCGCGCAAGCCGTACAGAGCCCGCCGGATCGAGGGAATCAGCGATCAGGCGTTGCGGACGTCACTTCAGGACATCGATGATATTTCGTTGCTAATTTCAGAACTGGAAAAAGACGGAAAAGGCATTCCCATCCTTTTACGCCACTATCTGAAACTCAATGGACAACTGATCAGTTTCAGCGTGGACAAATCATTTTCGAACGTCGTGGACGGTCTCCTGCTGGTCGACGTTCCTCACAACGACCCCAGGCTCATTAAATGGTGGCTAGGCCGGCAAGCCTATAAACGGATCGTTCAAAAATACGGGCTGCCTCCAGACCGTGGCAATGTCGATAAAAATTTAAATTTATGTGGCCGATCGAGAAGGGATAAGCGCGCCGATCGATATGATGATTGCCGGCCGGATTGAAATTAACGTCGCAGCCTGATAAGCGAGCGAAAGGTGTGAACCTAATCTTCGGCTCGTTACTTCCCTGGGTTGTATAATACGAGTGGACCGCACTTTCACTGCAGGGAGACAATCTTACCTGGATTGAGGATGTTGTTGGGATCCAGCGCTGTTTTGATCCTGCGCATGATATCCAGGCCGGCCTCGCTCATAACCAGTCCCATAAAATCACGGCGCTTGTGTCCGATGCCGTGCTCTCCGCTGATGGTTCCCCCCAACTCCGCCGTCGTGCGATATATCTCCGCCAGCAGTTGTGGTTTTATCTCCTCCCAGTGGGAAGGTGAATGGTCGGGATTTTTCATGGGGCTGGCATGTATATTACCGTCGCCGGCATGTCCGAATACCGGAATCAGGGTATCATATTTATCGCCGATGCGTTTAAGCTGCTCGAGCAGGGGCGGAATATTTGCGATCGGAACCACCATATCCTCGAACGACAGATGGGGGTTGTAGCGCTTCAGTGCCCAGGGAATCTGTTTGCGAATATTCCAAAAGCGTTCAATTTCTATTTGCTCTTCGGCGAGATATTCGGCAGCTGCGCTGTTATCATGGCAAATCTTGCGTATGATTTCGGCTTCGATGCGAACGACCTCCGGGTTGTTGCCGTCGACTTCGAACAGCAGGACCGCTCCGGCTTTTTCGTAGGGAAAGTCTTCCTTCAGGAATTGGCCGATGTGGGTAAAGCAGAAATGATCCATCAGCTCGATGGCTGTGGGTATCAGTTTGCCGGAGGTCATGACTTTGGGGACCACCGCAATGGCGGTCGATACATCCGCGAAAAAGACGAGGATGGAAATCCGATCGGTCGGGCGCGGCATCAGTTTGATGAAGATCTTCGTGAAGATACCGAGGGTACCCTCCGACCCGATCATCAGATTCACGAGATCGTACCCGGTGACGTCTTTGATCCGTTTTCCGCCGAATTGTACGATTTCTCCCTCCGGCGTAACAACCTCCAGGCCGTGAATGTAGCGCCCGGTGACCCCGTACTTGATGGCGCGTCCACCGCCGGCATTTTCGGCAACGTTGCCGCCGATGAAACAAAATTCTTCACTCATGGGATAGCCGGCGAAAAAGAGCCCATACTCTTTCAGTGCGGCATCGAATTTGTTCGTGATCACCCCCGGTTCAACCACGGCCATGAGATTGGCGGCGTCGATTTCAAGGATTTGATTCATCCGCTCAACCGACAGCACGATACCGCCGAAAATGGGTACTGCGCCGCCGGAAAGACCGCTGCCGGCTGCCCGCGGTGTCACCGGAATTTTTTCGCGGTTGGCAAGTTTCATGACGGCCGCGATTTCCCGGGCACTCTTGGGCTTGACCACAACGTCCGGCATATGCGCGTACTTTTCTTCCGGAACCTGATCCCGGGAATAGCGCCGCAGCTTTTTCTCTTCATCAAATATGATAGATTCTGCGCCGACGATCGATTGCAATTCTTTGATGATATTCGGATTCACCTGAGCGTAATCGAGATCTGTCATTTTTCTTTACCTTTTGGAAATGGTAACGCAGAATGGCTATTCGACCATTCTGCGTTTCTGTGCAATATTACTCATAAATGATTTTGTGGCTCAAAGATCAATCTTGGTTCCCAGCACCTCAAGAAACAGCGCCAGCCATTGCGAATGGGCTGGCCAGGCCGGGGCGGTCACCAGGTTGCCATCCCGATGTGCTTTATCCACGGAAATTTCGATGTACTCACCGCCGGCACTGCTGACATCAGGCGCGACCGCCGGGTAGGCGGAACAGCTTTTTCCTTTTAAAACACCGGCTGCCACCAGCACCTGCGCACCGTGACAGATTGCTGCGATCGGTTTGTCAGCTTCGGAAAAATGCTGGACGATCTTCAGAACCTTGTCATTGAGTCGAATATATTCCGGAGCCCGTCCGCCGGGGATGACAAGTCCGTCATAGTCTTCGCCTCTAACTTCATCGAAACTGGCATTCAGACTGAAATTATGCCCCGGTTTTTCAGTGTATGTCTGATCCCCCTCGAAATCATGCACAGCCGTTCGGACGACATCACCCGCCTTTTTATCCGGGCAAACCGCATGCACGGTATGTCCTACCATCTGAAGCGCTTGGAAAGGAACCATGACTTCATAATCTTCTACAAAATCACCGACAAGCATCAATAGTTTTTTTGCCGCCATTTTGCCCTCCTCTTTTGTTTTTCAAATCGATGATAAGAATCTGTGATGAGAGCCTGCAGTCACTAATCCGCAGGATCGGTTGAAACAAACTTCGGGGTAAACGAAATGCCGATAGGATAGTGTTTGGTCTGGGAAGGATTTGCAACTGCGAGCGGATACAATTCAAACCGATGCGGTTTACTTCAATGTGTACGAAGGATTCCTTATACGGCTTCGTCCGGAGATGCTACCCCAAGTTTTGGGGTTAAAGTAAACACCGATGTGTTTGAAGTCAACTTGAATGATAGAGCGGATTGAATTCATCAACCTGCGCCGTCGATTGGTCACGCAGGACGAATAGGGGCCTATAGTGGTTGCCAGAATAATGTTCCGTTATTCAAGAAAATTGCCATTATGGAGCTGCTTTTCGGCCATTGGTCGCAAGTAAACTACGCGGCAACTTAGTATCTGGCGTCGGCATATTCCAGCCAACCGCCGGCTAGTATCAACTCTCGATCAAATTCAGATATGGAAAAAGGTAGGATTTCTTCAGAATTTGCACAACGGATAGTAAGCTGTGATTTATCTATATCGGCCTCAACTTCGGTATCTCGACCGGCGCAATTCGTAAAAATAAGGTCTATCGTTTGCGGAGATAATTCAACGGCCATCATTCCGCAGTTAAACATGTTCTGCCTGAAAATACGCGCGAAGCTCACGGCAAGCACCAGATGAATCCCGTTGACTTCAAGCGCCCATGGGGCATGCTCTCGCGAGGAACCGCAGCCGAAGTTCTCCCTGGATATAATAATGTTTTTTCCCGGGATATCCCGCAGGGGAACAAAACCGTCGAGCATGAGGTCTTCCAGGAGGTGCGGCTTCAAAGCCTCTTTCGATATCTCGGTGAGGTATTTGGCAGGGATAATTTCGTCGGTATTGATATCGGATCGATCGAGGAACAATGCTTGGCCATTGAAGTTTTTCATACTTATCCTCTGTTGACTGGATTTATTGGGTTTGTTGGGTCGCTGAGTTTGTTGTGATTATTGCGTTTTTTGCGTAGGCTTGCCGAGTTTTCACATCCGTGATCCGGTATCAAAAATCGGATTCCAAGTATCAAGTTTCCAGTTTCCAGTTTCACTTTTCCACATTCAGGCTGTAAAGAGATCGGAGTTTGTGATACGGCCCGCGATCGCCGTTGCCGCGGCTGTTGCAGGGCTCATCAAGTGGACCATACCGCCTTTACCCATCCGGCCCATGAAATTCCGATTGGTGGTGGAAGCACATACCTCACCTTCGGCCAGAACCCCATTGCTCATACCCAGGCACGCCCCGCAGGTCGGATTGGTAACGCAAAAACCAGCGTTCATAAAGGTTTTGATAATCCCTTCTTCGAGGGCGCGGTTGAAAATCCCCGGAGTGGCAGGTGATACGACCCCGCGCACGGTGCCGCTGATTGTTTGACCTTCAAGTACAGCCGCGGCTGTGCGCAGGTCGTCGAGGCGACCGTTGGTGCACGAGCCGATATAAACCTGATCGACTCTGGTGCCCGCCATCTCCCGCACGGATTTGACACACTCGGGCTTGTATCCATAGGTGACCTGGGGTTCCAGATCATCCACTGGATGTTCGATCACCTGAGCATAGACTGCATCGGAGTCGGGAGTGTAACGGCGGTAGGCTTCCAATGCGGCCTGCTTGCTGGGAAACTCATCTTTAATAAATTGCCACAGATAATCGACAGTGGTCATATCCGGTTGACAGATCCCGCTTGTAGCACCGGCCTCTACGGCCATATTACAAAGGGTCATGCGGGCGTCCATACTCATCTGGTCCACCTCGGCCCCGCAAAATTCAATGACCTTGTCGGTTGCACCGCCGACACCGATGCGCCCGATGATCGCAAGTATCACATCCTTGGCGTATACCCCCGGCGACAGCTTGCCGGTGATATTGATTTTAATCGTTTGCGGGTACTGCAAAGCGCATACGCCTTTCACTATTCCCACCGCCAGGTCGGTGGTGCCGACACCGGCTGCAAATGCACCGAAGGCACCGTGGGTGCAAGTGTGTGAATCACCCATAATAATCGTGTTGCCCGGCCGCACGAAACCGTTTTCGGGAAACAGCGCGTGGCAGACGCCATTGCGGCCGATATCGAAAAAGTCCCGGATTTGATGGCGGCGGGCCCAGTCCCGAAGAATTTTACCCAGGGTCGCCGTTTTGGAATCCTTGGCCGGGGATACGTGATCGATGACGACTTTGATTTTGGTCGCATCAAAAACCCGATCTTTACCGCGGCGGATCAGATCATCGATGGCAATCGGGGTAGTAATTTCGTGGCAAAATACACCGTCCAGCCGGATGACATGGATATCTCCGGAAGGATTATCTACAAAATGCGCGTCAAAAATCTTCTGGGCAATCGTTTTTCCCATGGCAACTCCTCGTGATTGAAACCTGGCAGTGAAATTCAGTTATTCGCAAGAGCTACTCGTTATCAGATTTTAACACGGAAAGAAAGGCCGATTGCGGAATCATAACCTGCCCGACCATTTTCATCCGCTTTTTACCTTTCTTCTGCTTTTCGAGCAGCTTGCGCTTGCGGGTGATATCGCCCCCATAACATTTTGCCGTCACGTCTTTCCGCAGGGCTGAAATCGTTTTACGCGCGATGATGTTGCTGCCGATGGTACCCTGGATTGCAATTTTGTACATCTGGCGCGGAATCTCATCGCGCAGTTTTTCGCAGGCATGCCTGGCCCGCTCGATGGAGCGATTGCGGTGAACCAGTTGCGACAGCGCATCGACACGATCGCCGTTGATTAATATGTCCAGTTTGACCAGGTCGGTTTCTCTGTATTCGATTAAATCATAGTCAAATGAACCGTAGCCCTGGGTGACCGATTTTAGCTTGTCATAAAAATCATAAATGACTTCCGAAAGGGGCAGTTCGAAAATCATCTCCAGACGGTCGCTGGTCAGGTATTGGTAATTGATGCTGGTCCCGCGGCGATCCAGACACAGTTTCATGACAGCCCCCATATATCGATCCGGGACCATGATGGATGCCCGGATGAACGGTTCTTTGGTCGCGGCAATCCGGGTCGGATCCGGATAGAGTGCCGGGTTGTCAATGACCAGCTCCGCACTGTCGTTCATGATGAGCTTGTAGCGCACCGAAGGCGCCGTGAGAATCAGCGACAGGTCATATTCTCGCTCAAGCCGCTCTTGCACCACTTCGAGGTGCAGAAGTCCCAAAAACCCGCAGCGAAAGCCGAAACCGAGTGCAGCCGATGTATCTCTGTCATAGACGAGGGACGCATCATTGAGTTTTAGTTTTTCAAGGGCAACCGCCAGTTCTTCATAACCATCCGAGGCGACAGGGTAAATGGATGAGAAAACCACCGGTTTTGACTCTTTGAACCCGGGCATGGGCGCATCGCACGCACGATCCTTGAGCGTAACCGTATCTCCGCAGCGGGTGTCGCTTACGGTCTTTATGCCGGCGATCACATAGCCGACCTCGCCGGCCGAGAGTATTTTGCGGGGTATCCGTGTAATTTGAAAAATACCGACTTCTTCTACTCGGTAAGCGGCGTTGTTTGACATAAAGCTAATGGTGTCGCCGGCTGACAATTTGCCCTGAAAAATACGCAAATGAACGATCGTGCCACGATAAGGATCGTAATGGGAATCGAATATCAAGGCTTTCAACGGTGCATCAGGATCACCCGTCGGCGGCGGCAGCGTATTTACGATCGCATCGAGCACATCCTCAATCCCCCGGCCTTCTTTAGCCGAGGTCAAAATCGTCGTATCTGGATCGAGCCCGAGATCTTCATCTATCTGGGATTTTACCCGTTCTATATCCGCCGAAGGAAGATCTATTTTGTTGATGACGGGGATGATTTCCAGTTCATGTTCCATCGCCAGATACAGATTCGCAAGGGTCTGTGCCTCGACGCCCTGGCTGGCATCGATCAACAGCAGCGCTCCTTCACAGGAAGCCAGCGCCCGTGAAACTTCATAGGTAAAATCCACATGGCCGGGGGTGTCAATCAGGTTAAGGTGGTAGGTCCGGTTATCCCCGGCGACATAGGGCAGACAAACCGTCTGGCTTTTAATCGTAATACCGCGCTCTCTTTCGATATCCATGCTATCCAGTATCTGATCCTGAAAGTCTCGGTCGGCTACAATTTCCGTGGCCTGGATCATTCGATCGGACAGCGTGGACTTGCCATGATCAATATGCGCGATAATACTGAAATTTCTCAGATGCTTCATATCGATTCAACAATTACTGTTTGAAATTGCTCAAACCAATGGGACATTTGCCATCTCGTTTGCGATTATACCACGGAATTCAATCCGACGAAAATGAGCCGTCCGATGCAACTGCATGGAACTAAAAGTGAGTTGACACATTTGGTTTTTGTAGTTATACTGACTTCTTAATAGAATAGGCGCGCATCTATTACCAGATTGTTTTCAGTAATGTCAACCGGCGTATTACCTAGACTGCTTAATTAATATTCTGATGGAAAAGTCCGGCAAAGAAACCAATATATTGATTGTCGACGATGAAGTTGGTGTAAGAGACTCCATGCACGAGTTCATCGAGATGGCGGGTTATCAATCCACGATGGCATCCAGTGCAGAAGAGGCGATCAACCTTCTGCAGAAAAATAATATTCAGGTGGTAATCACCGATATCATGCTGCCCGGCATGGGCGGTCTTGAGTTGACCAAGCTCATAAAAAGAGATTTTAATTCCGACGTCATTGTCATGACCGGTTACAGTGGTGACTATTCATACGAAGAAGCAATCAACATGGGCGCCAGCGACTTTGTCATCAAACCGGTGCGGTTGGAAGAATTACTGCTGAGACTGAAAAGAGTTTTAAAAGAGCGCGAGCTGACCCAGGAGCGAGTGCGGATGATGGAAAAGCTCCAGAGACTTGCAATTACGGACGGCCTGACCAAGCTTCACAATTCAAGATCATTTTACAGTCAGCTTGAAGTAGAAGTCGATCGTTTCAATCGTTATAAGCACCCTTTATCCTTGCTGCTGCTGGATATCGATCATTTCAAACAATATAATGATAATTTCGGGCACCTGGAAGGTGATAAGGTTCTGGTCAAAATCAGTCAGTTGATAAGATCTTGTCTGCGCAAACTCGATACCGCTTATCGCTACGGTGGTGAAGAATTTACGGTCATACTGCCGGAAACGAGCTGCGAGGAAGCGGAACTGGTGGCCGAGCGCATCAGAACCACCATTCAAACTGAAAAGTTCAAACCACGAAACGCAAAAGAGCTTTCAATCACCATCAGCATAGGTACCACACAGTATGACGCCCAAGAACAGCTATCTACCTTTATTCAACGTGCAGACAAAGCCATGTATCTTTCCAAACAAAAAGGACGCAACAAGGTCACGGCTCTCGTGGCTGAAGAAGAAGATTAAAACCATCCGCATCTCGCTCCAGGCATTGCCACAATTATTACCTGACTACTACTTTCAAGAATAAATCCCCTCTCTGTCCCCCTGCCAGCTGCCGGCCCATACCTTTGAGGCGAAGCATTTTGCCTTCCCTGATGCCGGCGGGTACTACCACTTTCATCAGTCGTGTATGAAACCCCCAGGGGATATTCACCAGCTTGTTGCTTCCGGCGCGTGCTTCATGGGGCGTGATTTGAATCGATCCGTACAGGTGCGGACTGTCGCCGGTCCCGGATGGACGGATGACTTGCAGGCGGTGTGTTTTCTTCCTCTCGGTGACCGGACTCAAGCGCTCGGCAAGCCCAGTGGCGGGCATGGCCTGAAAGACTTTAAGAAAGACAATACCGAAAATAAATCCGCCGATATGTGCCCACCAGGCAATACCGCCGATATCTCCCTGGCTGCCCGCAGCATTTAGAAACTGTATGACGAACCAGATCCCCAGAAAGAAAAATGCAGGAATCTCGATAAACCAAGGAATAAAAATGATCGGTATCAGCGTGAGAATTCGGGACGTGGGATGCAGAATAAAATAGGCGCCCATGACGCCGGCGATGGCGCCGCTGGCACCGATGGTGGGTATGTTCGAATTCAGATTGAGTGCCAGGTGCGAGACGCCGGATGCCACGCCGCACAGAAGGTAAAACAGAAGATAGCGCAAATGGCCGAGGCGATCTTCCACGTTGTCGCCAAATATGAACAGGGACCACATGTTGCCGAGGATATGCCAGAAACCGCCGTGCAGAAACATAAAAGAGATCAGAGACAATGCTTGCTGCCCGAAGGAAAAATAGCCGGCAATTACAGGATCCGTGTATCGTGCCGGTACAAGTCCGTAAATAAAATTAAAGCGGCCCAGCGCCGGCCCCTGGGCCATCTGCACCAGATAGACGACAATGTTCATGCCGATAATAAGGTTGTTGACTACCGGAAAATGCTTTACCGGCGTTGTATCGCGAATCGGTATCATCAGTTTTCGTAAAGATGCTTCTCGGCGTTCTATTGGCTAATTATCGATGTCCGTAGTCTGCCGGGAGTAAGTTTAATGTTGGAGGTTACGGGTTGCGCGTTGCGGGTTTTGTGTTTTCAATCGCTTCAACCGGAAACGTCATAAAACAACCGCCTCCTGCAAATTTGCTCGGATTGATAGATCGACCCTGACGTTACAAAAGCCGTAGGGTAAACTACATGGCAAAATCGATCCCATCCTTTGAATCCATCAACGAGGATATCCGGAAAATGATTCTATTGCTATGATTTTGGGTATAATTATAGGAACATTAATTTTTCGGTCCTTCACATAAAAGGGTGCAATATATTTAACACGTGAGTCGAATTTTATCGGCAACCTTTTAAATGCCTAAAATGCACTAAAATGCCTAAAGTGCCTAAAATTAAGGAATTCTGTCTATTTTAGTTGGATTCCCTCGCTACTATTAACGTTTTAGGGAAACAGGAATAAACCTTTAGGAATATCAACGAATACATTTTCAGGGACAAAGCTAATAATTAGAAAAAAAGTTTACTATTGCCATTTAAGATTGAATCGATCGTGCTGAAAGCACGTACCACAATTTTAGGCACTTTAGGCATTTTGAATTTTAGGCATTTTTTGAGCGAAACTTTACACTGGATATACCGAATTGTATATTCATGCACACATTTCTGAGAGGAGCCAATTTTTCTTTGCCATGTTATTAATGCAACATTGGGGTAAACTCGGCGATTCGAATATTACTTCGCAAATTCTTTGATCTTTTCCAGAGTAGATTCAAGCTTGTGCAATTTCTCCAACAGCTGCGCGTGCTTTTCTTTTACTTTGGTTACGACTTCCTCGGGCGCTTTGCTCAGAAAATCCTGATTGTCCAGTTTTTTGACCACGGGTGTTATCTCGGTGGTCACTTTTTTTATAGTCTTTTCCAGGCGCCGGGACTCTTTTTCAAAATCGATAATCCCCTCGAGCGAGACAAAAATGGTGGCCCCGCCGATGATTGTTGTGGCTGCGTGCGCGGGTTTTTCTCCGGGAGACTCGACCGCAAAAGATTTTAACCGGGCCAGATTGGTGATCAGGTCGCGGTATTGATCGATTGTTTGCCGGATGGGGCCTTCCGCTGATTGGACCGTAACGTCCAATGCCATTGAAGGCGCAAGATCCAGTTCGCCGCGAACATTGCGCACGCCGGTGATCGCATCGATCACTCGTTGCATTTCCTGTTCGACCTTTTCATCGCGCCTTATTTTTTCAAAATCGGCCGCGTCAGAAGGAAAAACAGCACGCATGATAGACCCTTCGGTCGCCGGCAATTTATGCCAGATTTCCTCGGTAACAAAAGGAATAAACGGGTGGAGTAAAATAAGTGTGTCGTGCAGCACTCGCCGGACAACCGCAAGTGTGTCTGCCTTGCGATCCGGCCCTTTATTGTCGTAGAGTACCGGCTTGATTGCTTCCAGGTACCAGTCACAGAATTCATGCCAAACAAAATTGTAAAGCGCTGCGGCGGCGTCATTGAAGCGGTATGTGTCAAGCGCTGCCTCAACCGTTGCGGTAACGTCATTCAACCGTGATAGTATCCAGCGGTCCGGCAGCGCCAGACGATCCACATCAATCGTTGCCCCGGCATTTTCAACATGCATCAGGGACAGCCGGGCCGCATTCCAGAGTTTGTTGACGAAATGGCGGTATCCTTCAATCCGCTTTTCAGACATCTTGATGTCCCGGCCCTGGGCGGCAAAAGCTGCCAGTGTAAAACGGAACGCATCGGTGCCGTAGCGCTCGATGACCGACAGCGGATCGATAACGTTACCGGTGGACTTGCTCATTTTTTTACCCGCTTCATCCCGTACGAGGGCATGAACATAGACATCCTTAAACGGCACGTCGTTCATGAAATGCAACCCCATCATCATCATTCGGGCCACCCAGAAAAAGAGGATGTCAAAAGCGGTCACCAGAACGGAAGTGGGATAGAATATTTCCAGCAGCCGGTCTTTCTGCGGCCATCCCATGGTTGAAAACGGCCATAAGGCGGAGCTGAACCAGGTATCGAGCACATCGGTTTCACGAACCAGCCGGCTGCTTTTACAGGATGGACATTGTTTGGGCGCTTCCATGGCCACTATAAGCTCGCCGCACGCTTCACAGGTCCAGGCCGGAATACGGTGCCCCCACCAGATCTGGCGGGAGATGCACCAGTCTTTTATGTTTTTCATCCAGTCATAGTAAGTGTTCGTCCAGATCTCGGGCACGATTCTGGTCTCCCCGTTTTCAACCGCTGCAATGGCTTTATCCGCCAGTGGTTTGGCCTTGACAAACCACTGCGGGGAAAGGTTGGGCTCGACGACATCTTTACATCGGTAACAGTGTCCGACACTGTGTCGATACGGTTCGATTTTCACAAGAAAACCTTCTTCTTCAAGGGCTTTGACGACCGCCTTTCTGCACTCGAACCGATCCAGGCCTTCAAATTTTCCGGCTTCGGATGACATAATACCTTGGTCGTCAATCACCTTGACCACCGCCAGATCATGACGCAGGCCGATGTCGTAGTCATTTGGATCATGGGCGGGTGTAACCTTCAACGCACCGGTTCCAAACGATATGTCGACATATTTATCCTCTATCACTGGAATGTTGCGGTTCATCAGCGGCAGTATGATATTCTTCGCGCTTGTATTGCGGTAGCGCTCATCGTCCGGGTGAAAGGCCACGGCCGTGTCGCCCAGCATTGTTTCGGGTCGAGTGGTCGCCACGACGACACTATCGGAGCCGTCTTCAAACGGATAGCGGATGTGGTACAGGTGGCCTTCGGTTTCTTCATGCTCGACTTCAAGATCGGCCAGGGCCGTAATACAACGCGGACACCAGTTGATGATGTAATTGCCGCGGTAGATCAGGCCTTGATCGTAGAGCTCAACAAACACATTACGGACAGCTTTGGATAAACCCTCATCCATCGTAAAGCGCTCCCGCGCCCAGTCACAGGATGCGCCAAGCCGCTTGAGCTGGTTGATGATGGCACTGCCGTATTTTTCACGCCACTGCCAGACGGCTTCGATGAATTTCTCACGGCCGAGCTGGTGTCGATCCAGGCCGTCTTCGGCCAATTTTCGTTCGACGACATTCTGGGTGGCAATTCCAGCATGATCGGTACCGGGCATCCATAGTACATTATCGCCGCGGTGCCTTCTGTAACGGCAGAGTATATCCTGCAAGGTGTTGTTCAGAGCGTGGCCCATATGCAGTACACCTGTTACATTCGGAGGAGGGATGACGATGGCGTAACATCTCGAAGATGAATCTTCAAGGGCTGCAAATAGTTGTTCTTTTTCCCAGTAATCATACCAGCGTTTTTCGACTTCATGGGGTTCGTACCCTTTGCTCAATAGATCCGATTTCATGTGAACTCCTTTTGCACTTGGATCCCGCCGAGTGTTTATCAAATCAGGGGACGCATTCAGGCCTTTGATAGACTATCGATGGTTGCGTTCGCCGTCAACCGGCGAAGTGTTTATATCAGGATTCGCTAAATATTAAAATCGGTTTAATTTTTCAACAGTTAATCTGTTATTGAGCACCTAAGCTTTTTCCGAGACTGCGCTCGGAAAAAGGGGCCAATGGCAATTGAAGATTGAAGATTGAAGATTTGTGGGGGTCGCTTCGCTCCGCATTTTTAATGATTGTTTTGTTAGAATTGATAGAATTCCTTAAATATTCAATATTCAATCGAAAATATTCAATCTGTTTCTTACAACATGTTGTCAGGAAAAAAGCCCTAGGGGCCTAATGAAGTTTGAAAATCGGCTGTCCTGGTATCTTTACGGTGCTCAAAACGATAGATATATGCAAGCGGCGATTGATTTGCGACAGGTCAAAACTGAAAAAGGGGATTAGGCTATAATCCCCCTTCAAAGCTATTCGGATTTATGTTGTGAATGTCTATTCGATTTTATCTTGCATGGGCCGCGCGAAGGTGTCCACCAGGATGATTAATCATCCTTGCTCATGTCACTCAGCATAATGTTCTTCAATCGGCTGATTTCATTCGTGACTGCTTTTTCTATGGCTTCGATAAGGATCGCTTCGATTTTTTCGGCAAACACCTTGTTGACCACCCGTTCCACCGTCTCCTCGAGATCTCCGGGAGCAACGTCTGCATGCTCCGATTGGAGTACCTGATTTAGAAGCTCATCTTCATTGGCATGATTTTCGGTTGGAGACTCTTTGACCCTGATCGATATCGGATCGGACATTTTGTGCATATCTTTTTGCGAGGTAGCCTCGGGTTGAACAAAATCGACAGAAATGTCCTGTGCTTGTTGGCCGTCATGGAGCTGATCGGTTTCTGATAAGGCATCGGCTTTCCCGGCCTCCGATTCGATGGTCATGCCCAGAGACTCGATGAATTCCTCTTCATCCGCTTTAGTGTCTGCCAGTCTTTCGGCCGAGAGCGGCTCTTCGACTATACCGTCTTCCGTGGCCTGGTCGAAGGCGGCTGTATCCGCTTCTGCGGCGTCTCCTTCAATATCCATACCGAGGTCACCGGCCAGGTCGTGGGTGTCTTGAACGCCTGTTGGATCAATTTGAGATTGCCCGCTATCGGCAAGTTCACCTGCTTCTAATATCGGCTCCTCGGTGGAAATTCCGGACGTTTCCTGGACATCGTCTTGTGTCGGCGCCTCATCCACCGGATCATCCATCAGGCTAGCTGCGGTGATCTCTTCATCGAGGCTGCTGCCGGGCGCATCCAGGATATCGGAATCATCCATTGGCCGATCGCTTTCCAGGATGATTTCTTTTTCGGTATTCGCCTCTACCGGCCGAACCTGTTCAGGTTCGGCTGACAGCGTCGCATCGTCCGCATCGGAGAGCTTCAGCATATCTTCCATTGTCTCAATCGGTTGGTCAGTCATCGGCGCCTCAGCGGCTGCACTTATTTCAGGTGTATCCATCTCATTGGCATCACCAAACGGCCCATTTATTGATTCGATGTCAATCTCTTCCTCAGCTGTCGCTCGATATGCCTGGGGCGCTTCTGCCGGTTCCACCGGTAAGTCCGGTGTTGTATCCAGGCTAAGCTCTTCTTGCGGCACTTCCTGATCCATTTCTGCCATATCCAGAGTTTCGGTCTGCATGTCACTCGACGGCAAGGCAGACATTTCCTCCGTCCCCAATAAAAGGTCGGACTCTTCAAGATCAATCGTATCATCAAGCGATTGATCTTTGGCATCCACATTGGGTTTATCATCAATGACAACCTGGTCCGGTTGCGGGCTGTCGAAAGCATCTATTGCTGATGCGTCCGCCTGCTCGGCGCCGAGCTCTTCTTTCAGAACTACCTGGTCTTCATCCGTGAGCTCAAAAATTTCTTCCACTGCTTCATTTTCGGGTTTTTGAATGGGTGTGTCTGCCGGTGTGCCGTCGGCCACTTCGCCCGTATCAACAGTTTCAACGAGCTCACCGAGTTCAGCGTCGAAAGTATCGGCAGCTACCGGATCGTTCTCAGCGGTCTGCTCCGGTTGGAGCGCATCGGATGTGTCCGGCGGAGATTGGGTTTCTTGGTTCAAGCCAAATTCTTCCTCCAGCTGTTCGCGATCTGAGTCGGTGAATTCATATGTGTCGTTCTCATCCGTAAATTCGGATCCTGCATTCTCGGATATTTCCGTTGCGGGTGACGCTTCTGCAACTTCATGCAGGTCGATTATATCCTCATCAGCCTCTAAAGATTCGGTGGGCGCATCTTCCAGGTCCACAACCTCTTCATTCTGCTCGGACAGGGCATCAATAGCATCATCCAGTTCCATAATTGCGTCAACCGTACGTGCGGCCTCGTTGGTTACATCCTGAAGCTCCATTATTTCTTCATCTTCGGGGAGCGGTTCTTCCAGGTCATCCGTCAGGTCCAAAATTTCATCATCTTCCGGAACATCGGAAACCTCTGTGAGATCTATGATGTCTTCATCTTCATCTGAAGTAACAACAGCACCGTCATCAAGATTGATGATTTCATCGTCCGCACTGCCTAAAATTTCTTCGGCGAATTCGAGTAATTCCTCATCTCCCACAGTTGGTTTGGATTTATTTTTTTTCTGCATAATGGCCCTCGCTTAAAATTCAAAAGGCGTGATTGGTTTTGGATATTATAATATTTTCTTTTAATTTAAGTATATTACCATATAGTACCGGATAAGTCAATACGTTTGGATTCTCAATAACCTGGTAAAAAATGATTTACAGAATATCGGCGGTCGTTTAATAGTAACCTGGGCAATCCCAAATAATACCCTCCCGGTGAGCGGTCCAGAACAATCGTGATTCGATCGTCACCACTAAAATATCGGTAATTTTGAACCGGCCTTTAATTAAAAGGCCAAATAGCTGCTCGCCACCTGAATTTTGCACGGGTCGGAGGCTTTCATATGCAAGACACTTAAGGGCACAGCCATCCCGCTGGGGGCGGGATTGCAAGTCCTTAATAAAGCAGCAGATGAAAGCCTCCGGCTTGCCAGACTTGTTGGGTCGTAGTTGAAAACGAAGCCCAAAGGGTGAAAATTAATGAGATAAAATGATCCTCATCCATTATTATATTTGAGGTAAGTTATACCAGAAAAGTATTTTGTTTGACTTCTATAGTTTTCTTAACATACTGTTATTAAATATAATCGTAACTTTTCATTCATTTTCATGCAGATTCAGGTATTCATGGAAATGCAGGCCCCCGGCAAAACAAGCCGATGATATCGTAACCACGTACCGGTTTATCCGCGATGCGCTATTTTTATTGGGACGGAATTGATCAAGGCAACCCGTGTATTGTCATTCAAGGTCCGGATGCCAGACACATCCAGAAGGTCTTGCGTCTGAAACCGGGAGAAAAAATAGGGCTTTTTGATGGCCGAGGGATGGAATATATTGCCAGGATCGATTCATTTCATTCGACGGGAATTCAGGTCCGGGTGCTTTTCAGCCGCCCGTCACAAACCGAGTCATCCGTTGACATTACGGTTGCTCAGGCAATGTTGAAAGAGCGGAAAATGGACGGTCTCGTGCGTCAGCTCACCGAACTGGGCGCGGTTCGATGGGTCCCTTTTTATGCCCAGCATTCGATCCCCAAGCCGGATCGCCGACGGATCGCCGCGCGCCTCGAACGCTGGGAAAATATCAGCCGTGAAGCCCTCAAACAATGTAAAAGAGGCCGGGTGATGGAAATTCAGTCTCCAGTCACACTGCACGAAGTGCTCATTCAAGCCCGGGCAAGTAATTTGAAAATCGTTTTCTGGGAAAACGCGTCGTGCGCGCTTGACGCTGCTAATCTGCCTCCCCGGGGAAAGGCGATTCAGCGGATCTTTGCGGTCCTGGGACCCGAAGGCGGCTTTTCGGAGCAGGAAATCGATGCCGCCAGGGCCGACGGCTTCATTACCGCCGGACTCGGGCCTCGGATTTTAAGGGCCGAAACCGCTGCGGTCGCAGCCGCAACCTTGCTGCAATTTCTGTACGGTGATTTCGGAAAAAAAACTTGACAAACCAGCATGCATCGAATAGTTACAGCAGTCGCTAATACACTCACGCCGAGGTAGCTCAGTCGGTAGAGCAGGGGACTGAAAATCCCCGTGTCGGCAGTTCGATTCTGTCCCTCGGCACCATGTTTTAAAGCATTTACGAAATATTCGTAGGTGCTTTTTTTGTTTGAATAGGTCGCAAACTGGGCACAATCCACATTGGGTGTCAATTTAACCTAATGATACCGCTGTAATCTCATTATTATACCTTTGAATGAAGTCCTCAACAACGATAGGAAACAAAGTTAATACTTTTAAGCGGCTCAAAATATCCGGATGCTCACTGGCCAGCAAAGTTCTAACATTGGGCAATCCCCTAAAGATCATTGGGGTTTTTGAATCAATTATGCGTTTAAAGTTTGGCCAGACGCGACGGTCCAGATCATTGGCTTCATCGATAATGATAAAAAAGCCCGAGAGACTACAAATCTTTTTCAAGTGTGCTGAGGCTCGCCAATGCGATGCGAGGGCGTCATAATTTAGCTTTTCAAGAACCGATGCCAGGATCTCATGCTTATTCTTTGGCGAAATTTAATGTAAGTCCGTTTTGGTAACAGCAAATCAGCGCAGTTATATTATGGAGAACTTTTTTTGAAATTCTTCTTGTTTTCCTTCAATGCAGTTATTGAATTCGATGAAATAAGTCAATTTATAGCGTTTGTCATAATAACGTTCCGATACCTGTGGCTTTACGACATTTTCCGGACCATCACGACGTTGATGGCTTGACGCAAACGCTATATTTTTTAATTTGAAATCTCCGTTGCACCGGGACGCATGGTGACACTATGGCTATTGACGCCGCACTGATTGAAATGGATAAGGACCTATCTTTATATAAAGCGTGTTGCTATCAGAGTATCGA
>Ga0126331_1000118_pt1 | contig 33516 bp, 23 predicted proteins | sample InaspJWI98metaG_FD_96379 | JGI IMG/M metagenome (GOLD analysis project Ga0126331, IMG submission 96379) | Marine gutless worms symbiont microbial communities from Oahu, Hawaii - Inanidrilus sp. 2 OAHU.JWI-98 metaG | ecosystem: Host-associated > Annelida > Digestive system > Unclassified | place... | reverse complement strand
GGACATCCTCGGGCCGTACCAGGGGCTGGTAAGTTTCATAAGCCACTTCGATGAGCGCCAGCGCTTGGCGGGCCACCAGCTCATTTTCGGCCACCACCACCGCAATTTCGTCCCCTTCGTAGCGGATATGGTCGGTCAACAGCAGCCGGTCGGCCACGTCGGCATGCCCCGGATCCATTGAGTAAGGATGCCCGGCGGTGGCAAAGACCTTCTTGGGTATGTCCGCGAAAGTGAAAATCCCATCCACTCCCGGCAGCGCCCTGGCCCGGCTGGTGTCGATGCTCACCACCTTGCCGTGGGCGATCGTGCTGCGCAGATACTTGGCCACGCGCATACCGGGCAAGGCGAAATCGTCGGTATAACGGGCCTTGCCGGTAACCTTGGCCACGCCATCCACTCTTGTCTTTGCTTTTCCGACTGCCACGGTTTTTCTCCGTTTTTTGATTAGGTTTTACTGCTATTCTTCAGCCCTGGCCCGCGGCGGCGATCATGCCGAACATGACGCTGCACGATGTCGCGTTTCTACTCGATTTCTCGGGTCAAAGCGCCTTTAATCATGCTTTCAGACGTTGGACATGCTCTTACACCATGGAATATATGGCCTCGTAACAAATTACTTTTTCAATTTCATATTTTGAATCCGCACAATTCATATCCGTACCGCCGACCATAAATACGGCTTCATCCTTAAATTTTTCTTTCAGTTCCACTGCTGCGGCAATTGTTTGCGGTTTAGAAATTCCTGAATCATCCGTCTTTCCCCTTTTCTTAATCCTTGGATCTTGGCAAAACTGTATTCAGGATAAGTGCAGTAAGCCCGCCGGTGGTTATCGCTGACCCGAAAATCTGCTGGATGGCTTTAGGCGCTTTGCCGAGAAACTCCGGGACATAGGCCACACCGAATCCCATGCCGAAGGCAACCGCCATAATAAGCATATCGCGTCGGTCTATTTTACTGGTGGCGATGATCCTTACACCTGCCGCGGCGACCGTCCCGAACATGACAATGGTCGCCCCCCCGAGTACGGGGTTCGGCAGTGAACGGAAGAAGGCCCCGATGACCGGAAACAAGCCGAGTATAACCAGGAAACCGGCAAGATACATTCCCACATAACGGCTTGCAATGCCGGTAAGCTGAATCACACCGTTGTTCTGACTGAACGTCGTATTGGGAAACATATTAAATATGGCGGCGATAGCAGAATTCACTCCGTCTCCCAGGACGCCGCCCTTGATGCGCTCTATGTATAAGTCCCCTTCGATCGGTTGGCCGGAAACCATCGATGTGGCCGTAAGATCTCCCGTCGATTCGATAGTTGTGATGACATAGATAAACGCAACACCGACGAAGGCTGTCAGATTAAAGCTGAAACCATATTTGAACGGAATGGGAACACTAATTATGGGCAAGCCCTTTAATGCGCCAAAATTGACCAACCCCATGAACGCGGCAACAATATACCCCACGATCAATCCGATGACGATGGAGCCCATTCTCAGGAACTTATTTTTGGTGCTGGCCAAGATAATAACGATAATGAGGACCAGAAATGCAAGAAAAAGGTTCTGGGCGGTTCCGAACAGTTCCGGTTTATTGTCAAAAAGCCACTTGCCGCCGGCCATATCCATGAATCCCACCTTGACCAAACTAATACCGATGAGAATCACAACCGTACCGGTAACGACCGGTGTAATCACCTTCCTCAGATGGTGAAGAAAACGGCTGAGGATCATCTCAATAAACGCTCCAAAGAAACATATCCCAAAGATAGTTGCTAAAATCTCATCCGGTCCGCCGCCCTGATTTTTTACCATAAATCCTGCCGTTAAGATAGCACCGAGAAACGCAAAGCTGGTTCCTTGGATGCTCAAAATACCGGAGCCCACCGGTCCAAACCGCTTTACCTGGATGAATGTGGCCACGCCTGAAACAATCAGGGCCATACTTATCAAATAGGGGACCTCGCTGGCCAAGCCCAGAACGCCTCCGATAATCAGGGTAGGTGTAATAATCCCGACAATTATCGCCAAAAGATGCTGAAGGGCCGCGAACATTCCTTCCTTTACAGGTGGATTTTCTTCTAATTCGTAGATGAGATCCAGGCCAATCTTTTCCTCTTCACTGCCAATATCTGCTGTTTTTTCGTTCATAAGTAACCCCTCCCTCCTTTTTAGGTAATGAGAAATCGTCTCCCTGGGTTTAAGTTAGACCAAACACGCCGATTGAATCACCGGAATTGAAAATGGAAGAATGACTATTTGTGGTATTCTATTTTTTTTCATTTTGCCTTCTTTATGAATTAACCGGGAACAACATTTAAATCGACTGAAATCCATAATTATTCAATCTTCAATAGTCAATTCCAGGTTCTCCGCTGCCAACGGCAGCACCTGCCGCGCGGCCTGGTAAAGAATTGCCATCTCGGCGGCATGCCTCAGATTGATGGCGTTTTTAACGTCTCCTTTGAGCTGCGCCTTTTGTGCGCCATACTCCTTGCTCAGCCAGACCTTTATATCGTCGCTCTCATATATAAAGCCGTCGCTGGTCGTCTCGAGGCTGGCGCGGCGGCCGTCCTGCTTGTAGGCCAGGCGGTTGTCGGCGCTGAAATAATAACCGAGCGGTGAGGCGTCAAAGCTCTCTGCCGTAAGGTGAAACTTGGCCTTGTCCCGGTAGGGGGCGCCGCTGGTGGGACAGAAGGTGGCGCAATTGCCGCATTCGTTGCAAAAATCGGCGATATTCAATATCTGGTACTTCTGTTCGATGCGCACGCTCTCCAGGTCTGAAATTTCAATGCCGTCGCCGGCGCGCTGGGCCTGCTGAACCTTGAATTCCACCGGCTCCATCACAAACTCGATGTTGGCGCGGTTGGGACAGACCGTGACACAGACACTGCACAGCTCGTCACACTGCAGACAGCGGCCGGCCTCTTTTTGCGCCGCGGCCTCGTCCAAGGTTCGGATCACCAGATCGAAACCGATGCGCTCACTAAAATCGATTTCCGGCAAACCGGCGCCATAACGGCGCCGGGCTTTGCGCTGCTGCAAATCCGCCGGGCACGATGCCTTGGCCGACGCGCTCTGAGCAATCCGTGAGTCTTTCAAAGTCCGTGTGCGGATCACCTCGGCCACCTTTTTGCCGTCACCGATGGCTTTGATCAGGGTGGAAGCCCCGCGGACGGCGTCGCCGCCGGCAAATATATTTTCGAGCTGGGTTTCATGGGTCGCCGGGTTGATTTCCAGTTTATCCGCCGGAAAGAAATCGATGTTGACGCGCTGGCCGATGGCTGAAATAACACTGTCGACGTTCAATTCGAATTCGGAGCCGTCGATTTTGATCGGTCTTGGGCGGCCGCTGGCGTCCTTTTCACCGAGCTGCATTCGAAAACAAATATTCGATCGTACGTGCCCGTCTTCGACCAGCATACATTCGGGGGCGGTCAGTTCTATCAGTTCAACCCCTTCGTCCAGCAAGGCCTGAACCTCCTCGGGTGCAGCCGGCATCTCTTTACGGGTGCGCCGGTAGACGACACTGACTTGGCCATCTTCGCCCACCAGGCGTTTGGCGGTGCGCGCCGCATCCATGGCCGAATTGCCTCCGCCGATCACGGCCACTTTTTTCCCCAGATAGGGTCGTTCGCCCCGCCGCACCGCGCTTAAAAAACGCAGCTGATCCATGACGCCCTGGGCATCTTCGCCGGGAACACCCAGCTCGATACCCTCCTGGGCGCCAACGCCGATGTAGATATAGTCGAAGATCTGGCGTAATTTTTCGAACTGAGCCCGGTCGACCTTTGCGCCGTATTGGATCTCCACTCCCAGAGCTAATATGGCATCGATATCCTTTTGAACGCTGGCTTCATCGAGCCGGAAAGCGGGAATGGCGTCCGAGGCCCATCCTCCGGCGAATTCCTTGCTCTCGAATATATGGACCTCGAACCCGTCCAGCGCCAGGAAATGGGCGCAGGCCAATCCCGAGGGCCCCGCGCCGATGACGGCCACCTTGATCCCGTTGGACGGCGCCGGTTCGAGCCTAGTGCGGCCGTCGTATTTTTGCGCAATGAAGCGCTTGATCTCTCTAATCAACAACGGGTCGTCGTAATTGATGCGCGTGCACTTGGTTTGGCACAAATGATCGCAAACCATCCCCTGGATGTTGGGAAAAGGATTGGTCTCCAGAATCACCTGGTGGGCCCTGGCATAGTCGCCCCGGGCCGTGTAATACATGTAGCCGGAAATGTCCTGGCTGACGGGGCAGGTGGTCATACAGGGGGCTTCGATGCAGTCAAACGTATGCAGCTGCCGGTGGGTCTTGATGTTGTCATAGGGAAAACGCATCTTCCGGTAGGAACTGTTATCGGGCACCGCCGCCGCGTATGCCTGCAGATTCTTAAGCCCGGCCCGCATCCGATCCCCGGCCCGGCCGCTGCGGGCCAGGATGAAACCGTCCAGGGTGTCAGCGCCGCTGTCGGTAATGGCCCGGTCCAACGCTTCCAGGTACTGGGACAGACGGCCGTAGCCGCCGGGTTTTAAAATGTCGGAGCAGACCGTCACCGGTTTCAAACCGCAGGCGATGACATCGGCCAGGTTAAAGCAGTCGGTCCCGGCCGAAAAGGAAATATCCAGGGCGCCCTCGAACTCAGCCTGCAGGCGAGCGGCCAGGTTGATGCTGATCGGGTGCAGGGACCGACCGCTCATGTAGACCATCTGCTCGTTTTTGGGCAGATTCTGCTCCTGGTTGCTGGTCTCCAGGGTGTTGGTCAGTTTGATATTGAAAGCCACGCTGGCCTGCTCGGCGTCGGCCAGAAGCGAACGGATCAACGCCACGCCGTCGGGGTACTTCAGGTCGTGCTCGAAGGCCAGATCCGGCACCTGGGTTTCAAAGCCCAACTTATCGTTGAGAATACCGCGCACACCTTCGGGACCCAGCAGGGTCGGATTGAGCTTGATGGTGGTGTTGAGCTTGCGCTCTTTCACGAAGTAGCGGCCGATCTTTTCCACCTCCTCCGGCAGGCAGCCGTGCATGGTGGAAACCGTGATGTTGTCGGACATGCGGTCCGGGATGTCTAAGTCCTGGACTCGGGGATGGAATTCGACCAGTTGTTCGATCTTGGCGGCCTTTTCCCGGGAACTATCCTGCATGCGGTCCAGGAAACGTTGCACGGTCGGGCTGAGGATACCCTCCAGATTGTAGCCCACGCTCATGTTGAAGATAAAACCCCGCTCTGCGGGGGTGCCCCAGCCGAATTTGTCTTTCAGGATGTGCAGAATGATCCAGGCATTCAGGTATTCTTCAAAGGACTGATCCAACTTCAGTTCCTGGGACCATTCGCAGTTATAGCCCTCGTCGGTCATGTCGATGCAGGGTTTGGTCACCTCCAGTTCGTCCAGCACCTGAACCGTTTTCAGCTCCATGTAGCGCGCCCCGGTCAGCCAGGCCGCGATCAGGTTCTGGGAAAGCTGGGTGTGCGGACCGGCCGCCACGCCCAGCGGTGTTTCCAGAAGCTGTCCATAGCGCTGCATCCGGAAAGGATCCGCTTGCCGGGGAACAAAAAAGAGCTCTTTGCGAATGCCGAAGATCTGCCCCTGCTTTTCCTCTGCCAGAATCCATTTAAGCAGGGTCCGTATGTCACAGTTCCAAAATTTATCGCTGCTCATTTTATTATCTCCTTTTTGACAGCGGTTTCGGCCGCCAATTCTCGGTTTAGGTATGTGCCCCATCCTTTCGCGGCCCGCAGTCGATCCTGTTGCATCACCACTTGTCCGCGCACCATGGTCAGCACCGGCCATCCGCGCACGCGCATCCCCTCGTGTGGCGAATAATCGGCAGGGTGATGGAGATTCCCGGCGGTAATGGTCTTTTCCTTGTTGGCGTCGAAAATCACCACATCCGCATCGGAGCCGATCGCCAGGGTCCCCTTGCGCGGATAAAGGCCCATGATCTTAGCCGGTGCCGTGGCAACCAGTTCCACGAAGCGGTTGAGGGACAGCCGTCCCTGCAGCACCCCCTCGGAGAACATCAGCGGCAGTCGGGTCTCCACCCCGGGAATGCCGCCGGGACACTGGCTGAAATCTTCCTTGCCCAGCGCCAGCTTGTCGGCCAGATTGAACGCGCAGTGGTCCGTGGCCACCACTTCTATGGCGCCTTCCTGCAAACCGCGCCACAGCGCCGCACAATCTTCTTTCTTGCGGGCCGGCGGCGCCATGATATATTTAAGTCCGCCATTGTCCGGCTCCTCGTAACAGGAATCATCCAGTAAAAGGTGCTGGGGGCATACTTCAGCATATACCTTCTGCCCTCGGCGCCGGGCATCCCGGATGGCCTGCAGTCCCAGGGACGTGGACAGGTGCACGATGTAAACCGGTGCACCACCCGCAGCCTCGGCCAGATAGCAGATGCGCGCAACGGCTTCGGCCTCGCTATAATCGGGGCGGCTCAGGGGGTGATATTTCGGCGTCAGCTTGCCCTCCGCCCGGAACCGGTCACGCAGAAAGTTGATGATGGCATCGTTTTCGGCATGAAAGGCGGCCAAAATTCCCTGCCGCCGGGTATGGTTCAATACGCTCAGGATCTGGCGATCGTTCAGCCGACCATCATAGGTCAAATAAATTTTGGCGCTGGGGACTCCCAGCCCAACCAGGTCCGGCAATTCGTCCAACAGCCTTTGGTCAACGTGCTGAAATACACCGTGCAAACCATAATCCACCACCGCCTGACCGGCGGCTGCCCGCTGATAGTGCGTCACCTGGTGCTTGAGAGAGCAGCCTGCGGGTCCGAAGCCGGGATGCTCCACCACACAGGTGGTGCCGCCAAAAGCCGCGGCCGCCGTCCCCGCAAAGAACCCGTCGCCCACCTTGACACCGCCCACCGCAAGGTTCAGGTGTGTGTGGACATCCACCCCCCCGGGCAGCACATAGTTACCCCCGGCGTCAATAACCTTGGCATCCGGGTGTGACAGGTCGGATCCGATCCGGGCGATCACCTCGCCGGATATCAATAGGTCGGCCTGCAGGGTGTCGTCTGCGGTAACGATCTGACCGTTTTTAATCAAAATGTCGTTCATATGCCGCTTCTTACATTTTATCCCAGAGCTTTCGGCCCATCTCTCGGGCATATGCCAATACATCGCCCTCATCCACAGTGGTGATACGGCGGTCTTCCACGATCACTTTGCCCTGGCAGATCACCGTTTCCACGTGGCGGGTGTCCAGGCCGTAGACGAAGTGGCCCAAAAAGTTGTCGGCCGTCACTTCGGTGGGGGCGTCGTAGTCGAGCATCACCAGGTTGTTGTCCGCGTCCCCGCTGCCTTCAAAAGCCTGGATGTAGCGATGCACATTGCGAAAACGCCGGTATATGTCGTCGAAACCGATGCTCTCCGTACCCTGGCCCATCAGAAAGGCGGCCTTGGCGCTGCGCAGCATGTCGCAGTGCATGCCGTCGGTTCCCAGCATCACGTTGTCGGTGAGAGCGCCGTAGCCGGTCACACCGACGTTGTTGTTCTGGTTGCTCTCCACGTTCTGAACGACCCAGACGCCGGAATCCCGCAGCAGCTCCTTTTCGCGGTCCGACAGATGGATACAGTGGGCCAAAATCGACTTTTTCAGTTCCAGAGCCCCGGCCGCCTGCAGGCGCTCCACCACCCGCTGGGCATATTTTTTCAGGGCGTCCTCCTGATCGGCCCGGTCCTCGGCCACGTGCACGTGCAGGCCGGTGTCGTATTTACGGGCCAAGGCAATGGCCATTTCTAGAAGTTCCTCCCCCACGGTGAAGGAGGCGTGCAGTCCCACATGGCCCTGATAGCCATCGGCCAGGAAGGTATCGGTCTCGGCCAGCCCCTGCTCCCGGGGGCCGTCACCGTCCCGATCGGAGATCTCATAGCACAGCATGTGGGCAATTCCCACCCGGTCGAAGGCCCTGGCGATGGTTGCCAGGGAATCTTTGATCGTAAAGGGCGATGCATGGTGGTCGATGACAAAGGTCACCCCGCTTTTGGCGCAGTAAATGGCCGAAGCCAGGGCGCTGGCCTCGATCATCTCCAGGTCCAAGCGCTTGTCCAGGTGCCACCAGACGTATTGCAGTATCTCCGGGAAGTTGGCCGGAATCTTGCGCGGCGCGGGCATGCCCCGCGCAAGGGTGGAGTAGATGTGATGATGGCCGCAGCCAAATGACTTGGTGACCAGCTTGCCGGCGCAATCCAGCACGCGGTCCTGCTCACGGAGGGCATCCGGTGACGGCACGACCGCCGGAACGGAAATACTCTCCCAGGGGCCTGGCGCCACAGCCAGATCCGTGCGCTTTATCTCCAGGCTTTGCCAATCCACAAATGTGGCGTCTTTCAAATAGAGTGTCATGGAAATATCCTTTCCGATTCTGACTGATGCGTTCATTGTTTTTTAATTATATGCTCACCGCAGAGGCGCAAAGGACGCAAAGAGCAAGTGAATTATGTTTGTCGCTGAGAGGGCGACAAACATAATACGCCAATCCACCTTTGGTGGAGACAGGGCAATTTTTCATGTGTAAACGTTTGAGCCTATTTTTTTGCCCAAAGGCAGATTGTTTTTTCCTTTCGCCCTTGTTTACATCCCGCTTTTTTTTAGCGGGGCTCAGGCGAAAGGAAAATAAATATTATACCTCTGCGCTCTTCTCGTCTCTGCGGTGAAAAAGCTTATTGTTTTTGATAAATATGTATAAATTGAGTAACGCATTAATAACTTCTATTAGACTTTCTCTTTAGTAGCCAGCGGCGGCAGTGGCAGGCTGTAGCGGCGTTGGCCGTCGTAAAAACGGTATGCGTTGGCGATGGCAGGTGCTGTAGGGATCGTTCCGATCTCTCCGACCCCTTTGGCACCGAAGGGTCCCATCGGATCGAGACATTCCACGCCAATGACCTTGATCTCGGGTACATCTTTGGCCTTGGGCAGACCAAGTTTAGACATGCGCTCCGAGGTGAGGCGGCCGTCTTCAAGGGGCAATTTTTCGCTCAAAGCGTATCCCATGCCCATGATCACGCCCCCTTCGATCTGGCCTTCGTATAGGACCGGATTGATGATGCGGCCGCCGTCATGCGCCGCGTGAATCGTTTTAATTTTACCGCTCTCATCCAATACGGCCATGTGGGTGGCATAGCCGTATGAAAAGTGGCTGACGATCTCGCCTTCCACATCGTGGCTGGTGGTCCAATCCACCACGAAACGGGCGAAGTACTCTTTGTCGACCAAATCGGCCAGGGAGTAGCCCTCGAGATCGGCTTTGAGTTTTTGGGCGGCCGCGATCACGGAATTGCCCAACAACGCGGTACCGCGACTGGCGGTGGTGACTCCACCCATGGCTTCCGCCCCGGTGGAACACTTGACGTCGATCTGCACTGTCTGATCCAGACCCAGCACCTCGCACAGCACCTGGCGGGCCATAGTATGAATCCCCTGTCCCATTTCGGTCCAGCCGTGATAAAGCTCAATTCGGTCGGGCGCCACGACTTTCAATCTCGTATCGCTGATTTCCTCTATGCCGTTGCCGATTCCGCAATTTTTTATGGCGCAGGCCAGTCCGGCGTACTCGGCCTGATAAAAGGCGTCTTTTACGGACTCCAGACACTGACGCAGGCCCACTCCCTCGCCCAGCACATGACCGGTGGTGGTCATCCTGCCGGTGTCCAGTACGTTGTCGTAGCGAAACTGCCACCGATCGAAACCGCCCTGCATGCAGAGTTCGTCCACAAGGCTTTCCATGGCAAAGTTGGACTGGTTGACGCCAAATCCCCGGAAGGCCCCGGCAGGGGGATTGTTGGTGTAGTAGGCACTGGCCACCACGTCCACATTGGGTACGTGATATGCCCCGGCGGCATGGGTTCCGGTGCGCGACACCACCTCGCCGCCCACCGAGGCGTACGCTCCGGTGTCGCCCACGATCCTAGCTCTTAGAGCGGTGAGCCGGCCCTGCGCATCGCAGGCCAACTTGTAGCGCATCCGGGTGCGGTGCCGTTTGGGGTGCATGCGGATCGACTCGGCGCGATTGAGGCGCACCTTGACCGGTCGTTGCAGCGCTGTGCTGTAAAGCGCGGCATGATGCTGGACGGTCAGGTCTTCCTTGCCGCCGAAACCGCCGCCGGCTGAGACCTGGACAACGTCGACCGCCTCCTCCGGTAAATCCAGAAGCGAAGCAATCTGCAGACGATCTTTAAAAATGCCCTGACTCTGGGAGTATACCGTTACCCCACCCCCTTCGCGCGGAAGGGCGATGCTGGCCTCGGTCTCTAAAAAGCCATGCTCCACAAAGGGCGTTTCGAACTCTCCCTCCACCACATGGGCCGACCGCGCGAAGACGGTCTCTACCGGCTCGCCCCGGTTGATAACGGTCTCTTTGAGCAGATTGCCGCTCTCGTGGATTCGCACCGGACTTTGGGCGGCCGCGGTCATCTCGGTCAGAGGTTCCAGGACTTCGTAATTTACCTGGATATTTTCCACCCCCTGGCGGGCGATATCCTCGCTTTCCGCCACCACGCCGGTAAGCGCGTCGCCGATGCAGCGGGTTTCCTCGCCTTCGGTGACCAGCATGGGCCAGTCCTTAACGAGAACGCCTTGATAACGCTGGCCCGGGATGTCACCGGCAGTGAAAACCCGAATCACACCGGGCAGCTTTTCCGCGGCTGAAACATCGATACTTAAAACTTTGGCCCGGGGATGTTCACTGAATTTCAGGGCACCGTATAGCATGCCGTCGAAAGTCATGTCATTGACATAAGGGCTGATCCCCAGGGCCTTTTCATAACCGTCATACTTGGGGGTGGAGTAGCCGATTCCGGTCTTTTCTTCCCAGGTAATTTCCACGCCTTCCCGCAGGGCTTGTGCAGCCAGGAGAATAGCATCAACAATCTTCACATAGCCGGTGCAGCGACAAACATTGGCCTTCAAGGCCTTGACAACCTCCGCACGACTGGGATTGGGATTGCTCTCCAACAGTATCTTAGTCCGGGATAAAATGCCCGGCGTGCAGTAGCCGCACTGTACGGCGCCTCTGGCCACGAAAGCCCGGCCCAGAGTGCGGCGCACGTTTTCCGGGAAACCTTCGATGGTGATAACATCTTTGCCGGCCACCCGTTTCATGCGGGTGGAGCAGGCCAGGGCCGGTTTGCCGTTCAACTCAATCAAACAGGCACCGCAGGCCGCCTGCCCCGAGCAGCCGTCCTTGACGGACGTTATTCCTTTCTCCTGGCGCAGGAAAGTCAACAGCGATGTCTTTTCATCACCGGCATATTCCGTCTTTTGACCGTTTAGTGAAAAAGCAAGCATGGCTTATCTCCATGGTTGAAAATTTAAGGCATACTTTTGGGTGTTTTTCGGTAGCAATATTAATAACGACCTGATACGGCTTTGAGAGTTGATGCAGGATTTAGGATGCTAGATTCAGGATCCAGGATGCAGGATGCAGATGATACCTGTATCCTCGTATTTGCATACTGTACCTCGAAAGGGATTCATCTCTATTTTATCCAGCATCAAGCATTTAAGCTTTTTTTATCATAACGTTTAAAAAATATGGCTCTTTCGGAGCGGTGAATAACATACTGAATTGTAAAAGCGCTGTTGCGTGTTCCGCGTTACGGGTTACGGGTTACGGGTCTTCAATAGGATGGTTTCTTTTTTATAACTCGCAACCCGCAATCCGTAACCCGTAACTCGTAACTCGCAACTTCATCTTTCAATACCAAAAACAACATTCTGTCTGAGATCGTCGACAAATTGTCGATATGAAGTTATTAAGCGCTTAGGAACGCACCCGCAGGGTGCCTGCCTCAAGAAGTTCATCCAATACATCGGCCGGATGCTTCACCTGACTCAACAGGATCATGGCCGCAATGATGTAAGGCTTGAAGCTGGCCTCCATGTACATGGGCACCCGGTAGCGTTCGAAGACGCTGGCCTGCACCTCACCCTCATCACAGCTCACCCCCGTGATGTCGGCCGGCAGGCAGTGCATGTACAGTGCGCTGCCCTCGTGGGTGTCAGCCATCAACTTTTCGGTGCACTCCCAATCTTTGTGGTTGGCGTTTTGAGCCAGCAGCTCTTGCTCCAGGGTCTGGATACCGTCGAAGTCGCCCTGACCGTACAGGTCGGTGCGTCTTTCCATGGCCGCAAAAGGGGCCCAGCTTTTCGGATAAACGACGTGGGCGCCCTCGAAGGCTTCGGCCATGGAGTTTGTTTTAGTATAGCTCCCACCGCCTGCGGCCGCGTTGCGCTGCGCCACCGTCTCCACCTCGGGCATGACCTCGTAGCCCTCCGGGTGCGCCAGCACGACCTGCATGCCGAAGCGGGTCATCAGACCGATAACTCCCTGGGGCACCGACAGGGGCTTGCCGTAAGAGGGGCTGTAGGCCCACGACATGGCCAGTTTCTTGCCCCTGAGGTTGTCCACACCGCCGAAGGTTTTGATCAAATGCAGCATATCGGACATGCTTTGGGTGGGATGATCGATGTCGCACTGCAGATTGACCAGGGTGGGGCGCTGCTCCAGCACGCCCTCCAGGTGGCCTTGCTTCACGGCCTCGGCCACCTCGCGCATGTAGGCGTTGCCCTTGCCGATGTACATGTCGTCCCGGATGCCGATGACATCGGCCATGAAAGAAATCATGTTAGCTGTCTCGCGCACGGTCTCGCCGTGGGCCACCTGGGATTTGCCTTCATCCAGATCCTGCACCCCCAGACCCAGCAAATTGCAGGCGCTGGCGAAGCTGAAGCGGGTGCGGGTGGACTGGTCGCGGAACAGGGAAATGCCCAGACCGCTGTCGAAGATGCGGCTGGAAACATTTTTCTGACGCAGGCCCCGCAGGATCTCGGCCGCCAGAAACGTGGCCTGCACCTCGTCGTCGGACTTTTCCCACGTCAGCAGAAAGTCATCCAGGTACATCCCGTGGTAGTCGAGCTGCGCGAGCTGATTGATGAGCGCTTTGATTTTGATGGTATCCATGGTGAAGTACTCCTTTTCTTAGTTATTAATACGGCAATAAGTATTTAGACATGTATATTAATATCCAGAAGTTTTTTTCACCGCAAAGTCGCAAAGAGCGCAAAGGTTTAAAATTTATTTTCCTTTCGCCTGAGACGCGCGAAAGCAAAAAACAAGCTGCCCTTCGGACAATAACAAATTAGTTTCAAACCTTCACACATAAAAACGTCTTGCTTCCACTGAAGGTGGATCAGCGTATTATGTTTGTCGCCCTCTCAGCGACAGACATAAAACACTTTCCCTCTGTGTATTCTGCGCCTTTGCGGTGAACATATATATTATTAAATTCATTAATTATTCAATACGGCTCAATATGCGTGCCGCGGCCGCTGGTCACCGCCTCTTTGATGAATTCGGGAGCGGTGATGATTACTTCCCTGCCGCCGTTATGCAGGAAGCTCAGGGCGGATTGAATCTTGGGCAGCATGCTGCCGGGGGCGAAGTGTCCCTGGTCGATGTATTGCTGCGCTTCGGCCATGGTCATCCGGCCAATGTTCTTCTGATCGGGCGCACCGAAGTTCAGGGCGACCTGCTCCACGGCCGTGGAGATGATAAGCAGATCGGCACCCAGCTGGTTTGCCAGCAGGCTGGAGGCCAGATCTTTGTCGATCACCGCATCCACGCCCGCCAGACCCTGATCGGTCCGAACCACCGGAATACCCCCGCCGCCCACGGTCACCACGTGGTAGCCGCTTACCAACAGCGATTCGATCACCGGTCTTTCAACAACTTCGCGGGGCTCGGGGGACGGTACGACGCGGCGGAAGCCGCGGCCCGCATCTTCGACCAGGGTCCAGTCCGGGTAGTCCCGGTGAATTTCCGCCAGCTGCTCCGCGTCAAAGAATTCACCCACCGGTTTAGCTGGTTTTTCAAAGCCTGGATCGTCTTTGTCCACCACCACCTGGGTCACCACGGTAACGCACTGTTCTGCGATGCCCCGATCGGACAGTTCATTGTTTAGGGACTGCTGAATTTGATAGCCGATGGAACCCTGGGTGTCAGCCACGACGTTGACCAGGGGCACCAGATGCAGACCGGTCACCCGACGGGCCACCTCGGAACGACGCATAATGAATCCGACCTGGGGCCCGTTGCCGTGGGAGATTAGCACCTGATAGCCCTGTTCGATCAGATCGGCCACGTGTCGAACCGTTTCCCGAATGGCCTGGTGCTGATCTTCGACCGTCTGCAACTCTTTGCTCTTGATCAGCGAGTTGCCGCCGATGGCGATAAATGCCCGTTTAGCCTTCATAATCTCCCCCCCATCCGGCTCCGCCGGAAAATTGATCTAAAAAAGATCTCATCCTTATGAATCCAATATTCCAACATTCCAGTATTCCAGCACCCCAAGACATTTTTCTATGGCATTGCCAGTTGACGCTGACTTGGCCCGAGGACCAAAATTATTATGTTTGATTAAATTCATTCTCAGCCGCCCGACTTTTCCAGGTATGTGAGCGGCAGTACCGCGTAAAGGGCGGCACAGCGGACCAGATCGGCCTTCCAGGTCTTTTCGTTGGGGGCATGGGCCTCGGATTCTTTGCCGGGACCGAAACCCACGCAGGGAATGCCGAACATGCCCATGATGGACACGCCGTTGGTGGAAAAGGTCCACTTGTCCACCCGGGGCTGAGTGTCGAACAGGGATTGGTAGGCCGCCACCGCCGACTGGGTCACCACGTGGTCTTCGGGAATCGTCCAGGTTGGAAAGTAGCAGTCGGTGGGATAAACCAGACCGGTGTATGACGGCTCTTCGTAGGTGTACATGGAAACCCGGGCATCAGCGGCTTTGGCCGCCGGCAGATCCCTGATCTGCTGCAGGGCCAGCTCCTTGTCTTCGCCGGTCGTTAGACGACGGTCGATGGATATAGTGCAGCCGTCGGCCACCGCGCAGCGCGAAGGCGACGTGTAAAAGATCTCCGAGACGGTCAGCGAGCCCTTGCCCAAAAAATCATCGGTCTTCAGGCGGCCATGGAGCTCTTCGAGTTCACCCAGAATTCGGCCCATCTTGAAGATAGCGTTGTCGCCGCGTTCGGGGGCCGAGCCGTGGGAGCTGACCCCTCTGACCTCGACCTTGATCTCCATACGGCCGCGCTGGCCGCGGTAGATACCGCCGTCGGTGGGCTCGGTGGAAACCACGAACGCCGGTATCAGACCCGATTCCTTGATAATGTACTGCCAGCACAAACCGTCGCAGTCTTCCTCCTGCACGGATCCGACCACCACCAGGGTGTAGTCGCCTTCCAGACCCAGGTCCTTGATGATCTTGCCGGCATAGACCATGGATGCCATGCCGCCTTCCTGGTCGCTGGCCCCGCGGCCTCCGATCAGTTCCGCATCTTCGAAGCCTTCGTAAGGGTCGAACTCCCAGTTATCGCGGTTGCCCACACCCACGGTGTCGATGTGGGCGTCCATGGCAATCAGACACTTACCGTTTCCGATAAAGCCCAGGACGTTGCCCATGGAATCGATCTGCACCCTGTCGAACCCCACCCGCTCCATTTCGGCCTTGATCCGCTCGACAACCGCCTTTTCCTGGCAGCTTTCGCTGGGCAGCCGGATCATGTCGCGTAAAAACCGGGTCATATCCGGCTGGTAGCTCTCAGCCAGATCCTTTATCTTTGTAAAATCTATGCGCGGCATTGGTACCTCCTTTGGTATGACTAAAAAACAGATGGATATTTCCCGTGCCAGACAATCTCACGGTAGTTTTCAGGATCGGTCGCCCCTTCGGTATTAAAGAACAGCAGCCTGGATTCGGGTCCGATTTCCAGCGCCTGCTTCAGCGGCTGTAAGGGTTCGCAATTGGCTATCAGGTCCAGCAGGCCGATGCCGACCGAGCCGGATTCGCCCGCCTCGATCCGTAGATCGCCCGCCGGAGGATTGGCCAGAATGCGGGTCCCGTTGGCGGCCACGAAGTTGTCGCAGCTCACGTAACCGCAGGGAAAGTCGCGCAGGATTTCCCAGCCGATGGGATTGGGTTCGCCGCATGCCAGGCCGACCATGATGGTCTCCAAGTTGCCGGTCACCGCATGGGTCCGGCCGTCACCGGCAGCGGCTGAAGCCAGGATACAGGCCGCGTTGTTGGGTTCCATGATGATAAATTTCGGAGACTGTTCCCGGAATTTGTTGACCAGGTAGCCGACGATGGCGCCGGCCAAGGATCCCACCCCGGCCTGCACGAAGACATGGGTCGGGTGCGATTGCGTCCGGGCCATCTCATCAACGGCTTCGACGCACATGGTCATGTAGCCCTGCATGATCCGCAAGGGGACATCGGTGTAACCCTCCCAGGCCGTATCCTGGATCACATGCCACCCCTTATCCCGGGCCGTGCGGCAGGCCAGGCGAACCGTGTCGTCGTAGTTCAGATCGGTCACCTCCACTACTGCCCCGTGGGAACGGATATTCTCCACCCGGGCGCGAGCAGCCCCCTTTGGCATATAGACCACCGCCTGCTGGCCGAGCTGCTCTGCGGCCCAGGCGATACTGCGTCCATGGTTGCCGTCGGTGGCCGTCGTCAGGGTTATCTTTCCTAGGCGTCGATGCAGCTCGTCGCTCACCAGCGTGGCGAAATCCACCTCGTCCAGGCGCAGCCCCAGCTTATCACACATGAGATAGGCCACGGCATAACTGCCGCCCAGCACCTTGAAAGCCTTGAGACCAAACCGGGTGGATTCATCCTTTATGAAGACTTCTTTGACGCCCCACGAGCGGGCCAGCCGGTTCAGGCGCACCAGCTTGGTGGGCTGGTAGCCGGGCAGCTGACGATGAAAATCCTGCACCTTGCGGGCGACTTTTTCAGAGAAATATTTCGGAACGTTCCCGCCCGCCGGTTCCTGGACCAGATACTTAATCTTAAATTCGGGTATTTCCTTGAGCATACCTGCAGCCCTATCGCGGCTACCCCTCACGGATTTCTTTGAGGTAGTTGTAGATGGTGAACCTGGAGGCCCCAAAAACTTTGGCCAGATAGTTGACCGAGCCTTTGATCGTAAACACGCCGGCCTGGTTCAGCTTGCGGACGACCGCCATTCTTTCGGCTTTGTCCATCATCGCCGGCAGCTTGGCGTTGTCGGCAATCACATTGTCGATCACAGACTCCATGGTTTCGGGAAAACTTTGGGTGTAGTGCTCTTTGAGGGTATCGGGTTTTTCGCCGGGTATGCTGCTCTTTAAAAAAGTCAAGTCGGAAAAGGCGTTGGACACAAACATAAAGTCGGTGACATCGAAGTTGATGCAAAGACAGCCCTCCGGCTTGCCGGCGTCATCACGTATGAAAAAGGTCGCACACTTGAGGACTTTGCCGTTGCCGGTGGTGTTCTTGTAACCGATTTTATCGGGCACATCATCGCCGAACTCGTGCAGCAGGTTAAACACCAAATCGGTAATGGGGGCTCCCACCGAACGATGGGTGACATCCCCCTCGATGTGCACCACCGATTGGGCCATATCGGCAAAATCATGAATCACGACCTCGCACCGATCGCCGAAAACACTCACGATACCCTTGGCCAGACGCTTCAAAAATTCAATATTTTTGATCTCCATAGGCACTCCATAGTTTAAACTTTATTGTATGTCAACAAAAAAATTGTTGTTGATATACAAAAAATTTATTTAATAGAACAGTAGACAATTGGCATCGCTTTCCAAACAAAAGGTGAATCAACAAATAATAATTGAACCTCCCCGTTCTTGGTTTTACACAAAAATCCGTTGCCCGCACCGAACTTGCCGGGATAGTGACATTTATCTTTATCCGGAACTGGATTCTATTGCCGCAACCGCCGGCGTCTATGCTGCAGGCTGCTCCTCGGGTGCGGACAGCTTTTGCACCTTCGTGACCAGCGAGTAAACCAGTATTCCCAGCCCCACGAACAGATAGCCGCCCACGATACCGTTGAATGCCGGCCAATGCAGGCTGGCCGAATGGATAATGCCCAGGCTGGTCATGGCCGCTCCCACCAGCATGAAGCCGCTGGCTTCCCTAAACTTGCCGTCGACCAACAGCGCCAGGAAGGCACCCCACATCAAGCCGGTGATAATAGCGCCCTGGCTTAAAATCTGGTGGCCAATCACGTGGGCACCCTGCTGGGCCATGGCGGCAATCATCTTCGGATCCGCCAGGGCGGGCACCTGCTGGGCGCCGACACTGCGCAGGGCATTGAGCATGCTGCCCCACTTGATCACCAGAAAGGCGGATACATGCGGTATCATGGCGATGGCGATCGCCATGCCGTGTCGGCGGGGACAGGTGCGTGCAGTTTCGGAAATGATAATCACCGCGACATACACCAGAATGGGCGCTGTGGCCGCCAGCGGCACCAGGTTATTGAGAAATGCCACAAATCCGAAGCATGCGGCGATAAAAAACACCACACCGACGGCCAGCACATAACCGCAGCGGGCATTGATGCGCTTATAGCCGGGGTGGCCGATATAAACCGTGGTGGGAAACGGGGAGCCGAACAAAGCTCCCAGCATCGTGCCGACACCGTCGGTGACCATGGCCACCCCCACAGGATATTCATCTCCGACTGCCTCGGCCGACTCCACGTTATTCATGGTCTCGATAAAATTATAGATCTGCACCGGCACCAGGACCAGAAACAGCTCGGGGTGGCTGAACAGGTGACGCAAACCGGCGATCATGTCACCAAAGTACGGTATGGGCGGGTAAAAGCCCACACCCTCGAATTTGAAGGCCGATTTGCCCAGAATCAGGGCGATAATGGTGCCGAAAATCAACGCCAGCAACCCGGCGGGAATGTTGAATGGCAGTCTGAAGCGACCCACCAGGCCTCACATCACAATGGCCAGAGAGACAAAGCCGATGAGGGGTTCCTCGAACACCATGGTCAGCGGCACGGTGCCGATAAAAACCAGTGCAATTCCGCACAAGGTGCCCAGCATCCCGGCCCGCGGGGTGACCCGTTTCAAAAATGGGCCGACAAGCGCGCCGGCCGCGGCGACGATGCCGCCGATGAAGCCGGCCCCGATGCCGATTTGCCAGGCCAGCTCAGCGTCGTTGGTGGACCAGTAGATGGGGCCGATGACACCGAATAGATAGACGAACATCACCGGAGTGCTGATGCCGTAAGGCAGCGCAGTGACGTCGTTGCGCCGGGTCCGGGCGGCCAGTCGCTTGGCCAGATAAGTATAGACGCACACGCCTAAAAGAATGGCAATGGCTGCGCCGGGCACGATCCGTCCGAACACGATCTCGTTGGGCATATTGAACACGAACTTGCAGATGCCGCTGAGAACGATGAGGTTGGTCAGGTTGTCGGTGAACAATGCCCAAAAGGCACTGAGGTCGTTGCGCGAAAATAATGGATAGTTAAATTCATTGCTCATAACCCTCGTCTCCTTCCAGTTGTTCTCGGGGCACTTCGGTTTGATCTTCCGGACCGCCTCCCGGCTCGAGCCCTTCCCCGGTGAGCCCGGCCGCCTTGCTATTTGTTTCTCTTGTAAGCTTGCTTGCCCATCACGTACGTGGCCTTCACGGCCCGGTCGTCTCCGAGCATGGCCAGCACAAACAGGCGGTCTGAAAGGTGCTTGCAGCGCTCCAGACGCAGGGACAATATCGGCGTGGCACGATAGTCCAGCACCACAAAATCAGCTTCTTTGCCCGGTTGGAAGCTGCCGATCACGTCCTGCAGATCCAGGGTGCGGGCGCCGCCCAGCGTGGCCAGATAATACGATCTAAACGGCGACAGCCGATGTTTCTGAAGTTGTTGGGTCTTGTATGCCTCGTTTATGGTTTGCAGCAGCGAAAAACTGGTGCCGGCGCCGGTATCCGTGGCCAGGCCCACTTTTACCTTCTCGGCTTCGGCCTTGGCCAGGTTGAACAAACCGCTGCCGAGAAAAAGGTTGGAGGTGGGGCAGAAGGCGATGCCCGAGCCGCTTTGGTGCAGCAGCTTGAATTCCGCGTCGCTCAGGTGAATGCAGTGCGCGAAAATGCTTCGTTTGCCTAATAGTCCGAAGTGGTCGTACACATCCAGATAGCCTGAGCACTGGGGAAAGAGTTCTTTGACCCACTTGACTTCATCGGTGTTCTCGGCCAAATGGGTGTGCAGGTAAAGATCCGGGTGCTCGCGCAGCAACTGCCCGGCCTTGGTCAATTGCGCATCGCTGCAGGTAGGTGCAAAACGCGGGGTTACGGCGTACTGCAGTCGCCCCTTACCGTGCCAGCGCTCGATCAGTTCCTTGCTCTGACGATAGCCGCTCTCCGGTGTGTCGGTCAGATATTCCGGCGCGTTGCGGTCCATGAGGACCTTTCCGCAGATCATCCGCATCCGGCGGGTTCGCGCTGCGGTAAAAAAGGCGTCGACCGACTCCTTGTGGACGGTAGCGATGGCCAGCGCGGTGGTGGTGCCGTTGCGCAACAGTTCATCCAGAAAAATTTCGGCCACCTTGCGCGCTTTGTCGGCGTCGGCAAACTCGCGCTCCGTGGGGAAAGTGTAGGTCTCCAGCCATTCCAGAAGCTGCTCGCCATAGGCCGCCACCATCTCGGTCTGGGGATAATGGACGTGGCAGTCGACAAACCCCGGAAGAATCAGACAGTCGCGGTGATGCACCACCTCTAATTCCGCAGGCAAATCCGGCAGCAGCTCCCGCGCAGGTCCGACCGATTCCACCCGGCCGTTTTTCAGTATCAGCAAACCGTCCGGGAAATATTCGTAGCTGTCGGCATCGCCCTCTTCGGCAGGGTCAGCCAGAAAATGCAGGATTTCAGCGCGATGGATTTTCAGTTCTTCACCGGTCATGATTCTGAGCTCCTTTTTTGTGTTTCCGCCGCGCCGTTATACTATCGGAGGCGGGGTGGTTCTTGTTGGCTTTGCAAATCATCTTGCCTCAAGTGGAGCGTTTGCGGCATCGACTCGGCAGTCAGGTTCCGAACATGTGTGCAATATCCATGATATGGGTAATATTTTAACCGGCTCAGCTTAGATCAGCAGCTTGAATCTTTCTGACCTGACCGATCTGATATCATCTCCTAACAGAAAGGTTCAACCTGTGTCAACAATTTTTTTTATAATTTACAAAAAATTTTTTATTATAAAACAACAAATTTGTTTAAAGAACTTATATTCGTTAACGAAATGTTTCCATATTTACAGGCGCTAGGCGGTCTATTTTGCCGATGTTCTTGACAGATCAAATGGATTTAGTTATCATGATGTAAGAACATTTGCACTATGCCATCATGGAGGTATTAAAATGTTGCGAACTCAAATACAGATTGAAGAGGATCAAATTAACTGGCTCAGAGATAGAGCCAAAGAGAGAGGTGTGTCGGTATCTCAATTAATCCGTGAAGGAGTTGAATTTTACCGTAAATATGAGGATCGGTATCCTGAAGATCAAAAAAAGAGAGCACTGGCGGCGGTTGGGCGTTATGCTTCAGGAGTTTCTGATATATCTGAAAAGCATGATGATTATCTAATAAAAGCCTTTAAAACAGAGTAAAACCATGACAGTAGAAAAGGTATTTATCGACACCTCAGCTTTTTATGCCTTGATGGACCGATCGGATAAGTATCACCAATCAGCAAGCAAACTTTGGGCTCATTTTCTTGAAAAAGATTATTTCCTGAAGACGAGTAATTATGTAACCGTCGAGACGCTGGCTTTATTGCAAAACAGGTTAGGTTTTGAAGCTGCCGATCTCTGGTCCCGAGACGTTCTTGGTATTGTAGAGACTATTTGGATTGATGAAGTAATACATAATTTGGCATTTGAAATTTGGCTCAGCCTTGGAAGAAGGAAGTTAAGCTTGGTAGACTGTGCAAGTTTCGTAATTATGCGGCAAAACAAGATGGAAAAAGTCTTTGGATTCGATAAGCATTTCACTGATCAAGGCTTTGAAGTTTTGAATGAGAATGCTTACCGGTGATATTGTATGTACCGAATTTAATTGCATTCATAGAGTAAGTATTCAATCCTCATTGGCAATCGCCGTCTCTATACAGCGGTCGATAATTGCATCGTGGTCATCCAGTGACAGATCCAGGCCGCGCTTTTTCTCTATGTCGAACAGGATATCGTCAATTTCTCCCCGCATTCTGTTGATGGCGTCCGGATTTGTCCGCCAGTCACGAATCTTGTGCCTGGCAATGCGGTCAACAATATCAATGGCAATCTCTGCCCCGGTGTTTTCGTTGTATGTGCCGTAGGTTGAAATCCGTTCGCGAACCCGCCCGAAATATCGTCTGGCCATATCATTTCCAATGAGTCCGTCCGGGATATCGTCATCGGTGTGGGTGACAACTTTGGTAGAGATTTCATTGATTTGCCCCAGTGCCTCCGGGGCGTTCAGCCGGCCCTGATGATAGGCTTCGATCACTTCTTCAAGGAGCTTGGAAAATTTTTTATAAAAGGCCGGATCTTTGCCCATTTCCTGCTCAATGGTGTGGCGGGTCGCAGAAGCTATCATATCGGCTTTGGCACCCGGGCTCATGCCATTTTCTTCAATAATCCGCAGGCGGTCACCTTCATTTGACAGGTTGATGGGTTCACACAGCTGCTTCACTTCACCAGGGCCCACATGCGTATCGATCAGCTTTTTGATTCTCGGCTCATATTCGGCAAAATCGACGACTTCCTGGAACCGGAGCGTGACTGCCGCCCGAAGATTCTGGAAAAACTTGAGATCTTTTTTGTACCTCTCAATTGTATTCCTTTTGGTAGCTTCCAAAAAGTCACTCGATGACAATGCCAATGCCAAGGTACGTGCAAACAGTCTGAACCGTTCATAAAACCGGTTTCGCAAATCGGCATCCTGCAGATGGATTTCATAGGCTTCGGGATCTTTGGATCCCTTCAATTGCGTAAAGAGCTCCCATAGATTCGAGTGCATCTGGGGCAGATTTGCAGCTTGATCCGAAATATAAGTTACTGTTTGCTCAAGGTCGATACGGTCATAATCTGCCAGTTGACTGTAGAAATCGATGGCTTCATCCAGGCTCTCAATCACACCGCTGTAATCTAATATCAGACCGTATTCCTTGCCCTCGTGCAGACGATTCACACGGGCGATGGCCTGGAGCAGAGTATGTTCTTTTAGTTTGCGGGCCAGATACAAAACGGTGTTGCACGGTGCATCAAAACCGGACAGGAGCTTATCGACAACGACAATGATCTCAGGGGATTCGCCATGTTTGAAGGCATTGATTAACTGCTTGTTGTATTTCTTTTCAGATCCATAGCGATCCATCATCGACTGCCAGAAATCTTTTTCCGTCTGTGATGGCCCAGTACCGGCACTTTCGCCCTCACGCTGGGAAGGTGCGGAAATCAAAACTTCGGTGGATACCAGATTGTACTCATCCATAATTTGCTTAAAGGCAATGGCCGTACATTTATCCGGTGTCACCAGTTGGCCCTTTAAACCGGTATTCTGATAAAACATACTGTAATGAAGCCCCACATCCCAGGCGATCATACGCACTTTTTGGAATGCTTTGTTGAGTTGACGCTCGGTCGAGAACTTTCTTTTCAGGTCGGCTTTCTGATCATCGGTCAAAGCCGATGTAACTTTTTCAAACCAGCCATCAATAGAATTTTTATCAACTTTCTGCGGCACATGGCGAGCCTCATACAGCAGCGGCACCACGGCTCCATCTTTTACTGCCCTTGAAATGGTATAGGCCGGCCGGAAAAGATCGCCGAACTGGGCAAACGTATTCTTTTTAGCCGATTTGGCCAGGGGCGTACCGGTAAAGGCAATAAAACAGGCGCCCTTCAGGGCCAAGCGCATTTGGGCGTGCTGCTCGCTGTACTGGCTACGATGCCCTTCATCTACGAGAACGAAAGTGTTGCGGTCGGCCTGTAGTTTCTTATTTGACGTGGCCACCGCGAATTTTTGAATGAGAGTCGTGATGATTTGGATTCGTTGATCCTGCAGCAATTCGACAAGATGCTTGCCGGTATTGGCCTGTTCCGGTTCCAGGCTGCAGGCGCGAAAGGTGCCGCAGATCTGATCGTCCAGATCGATCCGGTCGGTTACCAGAATGACTTTGGGGTTGACAATCTCCGGATGCAAAGCCAGGGATTTGGCCAGCATTACCATGGTTAAAAATTTGCCGCTGCCCTGGGTGTGCCAGACCACCCCACCTGGCCGGGGCCTGTCTGAATGTTCACTTAGAACACGTTTAAGGATGGAATGGACTGTAAAATACTGCTGATAGCGTGCGATCTTTTTAGTACCGTTGTCAAACAGAATAAATTTATAAGAAAGCTCTAGCAGACGCTCGGGCCGACACAAGGCATAAAGGGCACGGTCCTGCTCGTAAATTTCACGCCCCTGATCAAGGATCTTGCGGTATTCGCTTTTTACAACTGCAAATGGTTCGGACAACAACCGGTCCGTATCCGTAAGGCCTAAAGGCATTTCCAACAGGCTGCGGATATCAGCGTCAATACGGTCTTCCTGCCAGGCGGCCCAGAACTGCCGCCGGGTGCCGGTGGTTCCGTAACAGGCCTTATCCCGCGCCAACGCCAGCAAAAGCTGGCTATATAAAAATAGCTGGGGAATGCCGTCCCGGGCCTGATAATCAGATAACTGGTCAATGGCAAGATCAATCGGCTTTTTTTTAACCTGAGTATAGGCGGAGCGTTTGCACTCAATCACCACCAGCGGGATGCCGTTTACAAACAGGACAATATCCAGGATGTAGTGCTTGTCATACCCGACCCGTTCGACCTTGTACTCTGCCGTGCAATGATAAGAGTTGTTTGCCGGATTTTTCCAATCTATATAGTCGATGGTAAAGCTTTTGGTATCGCCTTCGACGGTCTGGGGCACACTGGTTCCCAGGCAAAGTAGATCATAGAGTTGCTCGTTCTGGTGCATCGCACCGGTGGCCCGGATATTTTTAATCGCCTGTACCGCATTCTGGATGGCATTTTCGGTAAAAGGGTGGACAGCCCCTTTGAACCGGTAGCGGCAATTCGTACGGATGTGGTCGATCAGGACTGGCTCCAAAACAACAGCACCCAACCGTCCGTTGCGCAGTTTTACTATTTCCTCCGAAGTCAAGTATTGCCAACCCATCTGCATCAACAGGTGCAAAGCCGGCAGCTGGGACTGGACTTTTTCCAGATAGCTGGGCAGTTCATATTCGGATGTGCCAAATGGGGTTTGGATTTCCATAGAATACTCCTATTATAAACCACGAAATACACGAAATATACGAAAAAAGGTTATATTTATTTTAAGAGTTCCCAATTTCTTTCAATCAAAGTACTTCCTGAAGCTCTTTGCAGAAATGACCACCTGTTATTAAATTTAATAGCCATTTGACTTCCTTGGGCGACTTCCGGGGTGACTTCCTTTGTGACTAACCTTTTTTCAAATTTCGCGAAAAAACCTGACTAACAGGAAACTCAACCAGGAAGAATATCCATTCTCCAATTATATCAAGTATATATTCAACGGAAGATTTTGCTGACATCTTTATTGACATCTCCTAATCTGATTGTTACTAACATTTTACTCATTGGCCATTCCAATTTGATGTAAGAGCTAAAGGAGATGGGTTCGCCGTCAGAGCGAACCTTTTTATTTTTTATAGTTTGAATACTTTCATTTATACTTTTTATACTTTTTCATCTACCTTCACCCGTATTTCACCGATGAGCAATTTTTGCATCATGCCACGTTTTTGTTTTTCAGGGCTTTGATTTTTTTTCGAGTTGGTTGATTTCGTTGTCAACCGTTTTTAGGATATCTACAATTGCACACTGCTCTTGTATTTTTTCTGGTATTTTGAATTTTGATTTCAGGAAAAGACGTAGATTAAATGTCATTTTTTCAATATGTACTCCGTAGCTCGCTAAAAAAGCAAGATGGTAAAAATAGGGTGTTTTAGACAACCAGTTTAGAAAATTAACATCCAGCTTTCTGTGATTGGCTATACGCATAGCAATATAAGAGCCTGATATAATCAAACCATCAAATTCCTCCTCAACTAAAGCTGACGCGCCGTGGACTATCTGCATTTTAGAAATGAGAAAGTCACCTTTTTGAACAGCATACATTTGCTTTGTTTTAATTTCGTGTCCAACAAATACTCCTCTGCGAAGAATACCACCGGATCGTCTTCTTACGCTGATTAGATCGTATGTGGCATTATCATCAAACTTAATAGGCCTTACAATTTGTTTAACTAAATTTTTAAATAATATGACTTCCAATCCCCTTCAAAACCCGGCAATCGCTTTTTGCCTGTCAGCAGTTGCTGCATAAGGGCTTTTTTGAGGCTTTTTTTGGCATCGATAAGCTCTCTTGTCTGCTCGGTAGCAGTGTCCCAAGTGGAAAGTATTTCGGTGATTTTTATTTGTTCAGAGAGAGGAGGTAATGGAATTGGAAATTTTTTCAACTGAGTGGAGTTGATGCTTGCAAGATTAGTCGATTGCTTGGATGAGAGGAGAAAATATTTTCTTCCATGCGGACCACTTGCTACAGCAGAGAGAAAGAACGGTAAAAGAAGTGATTTTTTACAACGAACAGCAAAAACGTGATTCTGGTGCAAGCATGGAGAAATTTCATTTTTCCAAATTGACCCTCTCCCTAACTTATCGAAATCTCCTCCCTCTGTAAAAAGAACATCACCAGATCGTAGCAGATAGCGTTTAACGTCCTGTTCTTCGAGGGTGATCTTCTTGATTTCTCTAAGATCCAAAAAGCCGTCCTGGACATTAGCGACTCGGAGGTAAGGAAGGCTAACTGGTTGCAGGATATCACTTCTGTTTTTGGCGATTTCGACATCCTCTTTTGTGAGCTTGGCTCCGGACCAAGATGTCAGGCCTATGTTCGGCTGGCTGGCATCTGCTCTGTCGGCAACGATTTCTGCTGCCGTGTGTCCGTGGGCAGCCCAGTGCATCTTATTTTGCACTATGGAAAAAAAATCCCGCGACAAATCGGTCTTAGGGTCATAATCGATGCTGGTGGCATAAATATCCAGAACCTTGCGCCAAAAGACCTTTTCTGAGGCGCGTATGTCCCGGATACGGGCAAGCAGCTCCTCAAAATAATTCCCGCTACCCGCCTGTTTCAGCCGCTCGTCATCAAGCGTAAATCCTTTGACAATAAACTCACGCAGACGCTGCGTAGCCCAAATACGGAATTGAGTTCCTCGATGAGATTTTACCCTGTAACCAACTGAAATAATCACATCCAAATTATAATAAGTTACAGAATAAAATTTACCGTCCGTAGCAGTTGTCCGGAATTTCCGGACAACTGAAGTTTCCAGCAATTCGCCTTCCTTAAAAATGTTTCGAATATGCTCGGAAATTGTTCTTTTGTTTTTGTCAAATAACTCGCTCAGTTGAGCCTGACTCAGCCAGACCGTTTCATCTTCTAATCGTACTTCGATACGGGTACGGCCATCTTCTGTCTGATAGATTAAAATCTCGGAGCGTTTCTCTGGAAGGTTATCTTTCATGATTCGATCTTTCTATTAGCCACGAAACACACTAAAATTTATTTCTTTTAATTTTTACTATCGTTCGTATTTTTCGTTTATTTCGTGATTCAGAAACCCAGTTCCTTCAGATACGCATTCATCCTAGCCTGTGTCTCCACAAGTTCGGCTTCAATCTGCTCAATTTCTTTTTGGGTAGCGGCAATATCTATTTCCGGCTCCGGTTCAAACGTATCCACATAACGCGGGATATTCAGATTGAATTCATTTTCCTCTATTTCTTTAAAAGAAGCAGGGTAAGCGTACTTTTCTACTTCCCGCCTTTTACGATAGGTCGTCACGATCTTTTCAGTATCCTGTGGCCGCAGCTTGTTCTGATTGGTGCTCTGCTCGAAATCGCGGCTGGCATCGATAAAAAGTATATCTTTGCCGGGTTCGCGGGATTTGTCGAAGATCATCAGTGCGGCCGGAATAGCGGTACCATAAAACAGATTTGCGGGAATACCGATGACGGCGTCCAAAAGATTTTCCCGAATTACGGCTTCGCGAATTTTGCCCTCCTGGCCGCCACGAAAAAGCACCCCGTGGGGAACGACCACACCGACACGACCCGTGTCCTCAACCGCAGTGGCCAACATATGGCTGATAAAGGCCCAGTCGCCCTTGCTCTTAGGTGGGATGCCACGCTGGAAACGGGCGAACCGATCTTCGGCAGCCATTTCCTGCCCCCATTTATCAAGGGAGAAGGGCGGATTGGCAATCACGATATCAAATTTCATCAGGACGTCATCTTCAATAAACTGCGGGTGTCTGATGGTGTCTTCCCATTCAATATGGGCGGAGTCGACCTCGTGCAAAAACATGTTCATTTTACACAGGGCCCAGGTGCTGCCGTTCATTTCCTGGCCGTACAGGGCAAAATCATCTGAGCCAACCTGCTTGCCGGCCCGGATCAGAAGCGAACCGGAGCCACAGGCTGGATCGCAGATGCGGTCTCCTTTCTGCGGTGCCACCAAGCGGGCCAGAGTCTCGGATACCTCTGCCGGAGTATAAAATTCATCGGCCTTTTTACCGGCGCTGGCAGCAAACTTTTCGATCAAATATTCATAAACATCACCGATAATGTCCATATCGCCTTTATTGTCGGGCTTCAAATCCAGGGCCGCAAAATCTTCCAGCAGAGTTTTAAGACGGTTGTTCCTTTGGCGTGTCTGGCCCAGGTTAGCTTCGCTGTTAAAATCGATGTTGCGAAAAACATTGTGTAACTTGGCCTTGTTGGCATCTTCAATACTTTCAAGAACCGTGTTGATCGTCTGACCGATATCGCTGTCATTTCTGTGTTCGTAAAGATAATCAAAGGATGCTTCTTCATCGACAATAAAGCGCTCACGCGCCATGGCCCGCTCGATTCGCAGTTTATCCCCACCGTATTTTTTATAATATTCGGATAGTTTGAATTTTCGGATATCGTTGAGATATTTCACGAACAGCATGGTTAAGATATTATCTTTATACATTGCAGGATCTATAACGCCGCGGAATGTGTCACATGCCCGCCACACCACATTGAAAATCTCCGTTTTTCTCTGTTGTTCATTCATGTATCCACCTTGGTTTAATCGCGTTTTAAAGCTGCCCTCAGGCAGATTTCCGTCATCAGGGTTTTCCTTTTTTCAGCCAGTTTCTTAAACAAATCCTGTTCTTTTACCATAAGTTTGTTAATAGCTGAAACTTGCTTTTGGACTTTCATCGGTGGGAGTGGAATATCGATACACTCCAAAACGGCCCTCCTGACTACCGGCATATGGACCCCCTGACCGCTGAAACGTTTTAGATATTCCTCAATGGGTGACTGGTTAAGGTACCAACACAGGTATTCCGGCAGGATCTCGGAATTAGGGGTTCGCACAACAAAAAAGCAGGCTGCGGCCAGCACGCTGTCAGGCAACTCGTGAATCATGACTGAAAAGTTTCGGGCTCCACGGGCCATAAACAGAATATCACCGGGTTTTAAGAACCGGTCTTTGCCAGACAGCCTTGGCAAGAAACGCACCAAAGCGTCTGTGCGATAGGATAGACGATCCGCATCGACATCTTTTGCCTGTAACAGAAGACAGGTGCCGTCTTCGCGAGGATCGATTTTACCTCGACTGATATAACCACTTTGGATTTTTGATATTTTTTTAAGTTTCATAATAAATTTTTATTATCACAGTATACAAGTAACTGCAATAAGATTTTAGTTAATTGATAATATTAAATTGCAATAAATCGCATTTTGCAAAAATATTTATTGACAAATTAAAATAATTAATACAATATACGATATCTTGCAAATAATATTTTGCTAAAAATAAATTCGTGTGTAAGATAATAAATCGGTTTTAAATTAAATAAATCGTAGCGAGAAAGACAAAAAACGAAATGCTGGTATGCAAAAAAACAACCCCCGTATCAACATAATTGCCGACGACCGCGAATGCAAAAGCGATGTGATAAAGTCACTATCGGGAATTGAAAATGTGGATTTAGGCATTCAGCGGCTATCCGTTGGAGACTATCAGATTGGCAGACGTTTGATTATTGAGAGAAAAACATTAAAAGACTTTGCTATTTCGGTCATAGACGGCAGACTTTTTAAGCAAATGATTTACCTGGCAAATTCCAAATCTGAAGGTGTATTGATTCTGGAAGGTACGACCAGCGACTTGGTTGAAATTGGAGTGACAAGGGAGGCCATGCAGGGTGCGCTGATTACAGTTTCCTTAATAATAGGTATACCGGTCCTGCGATCTAAGAACCCCACTGAAACTGCTAATTTAATTGTCTATATCGGCCGCCAGATAGAATCGATAAGCAACGGCGGAGTGCAACGGCACGGCTATCAGCCTAAAGGGATACGTTACAGGCAACTTTATATTCTGCAGGGATTGCCTGGGATCGGACCTGAAAGGGCGGATCGACTGCTGGATCGCTTTGGCAGTGTCGAGGCCGCAATTTCTGCAAGCAGCAGTGAATTGCAGTCCGTTGACGGCATTGGAAAAAGCATCGCCGATAAAATCAGATGGGCAGTAAGCGAACATGTGCCATCAAATGCTCCCAAGCCATTTGAATCTAAGCCGAGTTCAGTAGAAGCAGTATCACTAACGGTGCAATCCATTATTACCGATACTTCAAAGGAGCACTAATTATGAATCAATCTGACGGCTTCATCGATCCTCACGGCGGGTTCCGCAACCTCAAATCATATCAAATGTCAGAAATTGTTTACGATGCGACAGCGGCATTCTGCAACCGCTGGATCGGCCGGCGCTCCCGCCCCCATGATCAAATGGTGCAGGCCGCCCGCAGCGGCAAGCAGAACATTGCCGAGGGCAGCATGGCCTCCGGCACATCTAAAAAAATCGAGCTCAAACTGGTCGGAATCGCCCGCGCCAGCCTGGAAGAGCTGTTGCTCGACTATCAGGATTTTTTGCGTCAACGCAATCTGACGCTCATGGATAAAAACAACCCGAAAGCGCAAAAGATCCAACAGCTCGCCTACGCGAGTGATAGGTCTTATATGACTTATATGACCTATATTGTGGGCACTCTGCCCGAAGTTGCCGCTAATGTTATGATCTGCCTGATTCATCAGACTAATTTTTTGCTGGACCAGCAATTGAGACAATTAGAAAGACAGTTTTTAGAACAGGGGGGCTTCACCGAAAAGCTTTATCGCACCCGGCAGAAAGCAAGAAGACGATACTGAAAAATCCCTCAGCCGACTAGCAAATCAGGATTCAACGTTTTAATTGTGGGAATCAGCACAGGAGGTCATCGTATGTTGAAACAGGAACTGCAAAAACATTTCGGATTCGATACATTCTTAAAAGGACAGGAGGAAGTCATTCGCAAAGTACTGGATCATCAATCCGCGGCTGCCATCTTTCCGACCGCCGCCGGTAAATCCCTTTGTTATCAACTGCCGGCGATGTTGTTGCCCGGTATGACGCTGGTGGTATCGCCCCTGCTGTCCTTGATGAAAGATCAGCTGGATTTTTTACTGGCAAACCATGTAGCGGCAGCACGTCTGGATTCAACCCTTGCAAAAGATGAATATACCAGGATTATCGAAAGTGCCAAGAATGGCGAAATAAAAATCCTGATGATTTCGGTCGAACGGTTTAAAAATGAAAGGTTTCGTTCTCATTTGCAAAAAATGAGCACTTCTCTGTTGGTGGTTGACGAAGCGCATTGTATCTCCGAATGGGGGCATAATTTTCGACCGGAATACCTGAGATTGCCTGCTTATCAAAAGGAATTCGATATCAGTCAAACGCTGTTGCTGACCGCCACCGCAACAGAGCAGGTAATTGACGACATGTGCGCAAAATTCAATATTCTCAAGGACAATGTATTTGTTACCGGATTTTATCGGGACAATCTCTTTTTGCAAATAACGCCGACGGAACATTCTGAAAAAAAGGACCACCTGCTTCAAAAAATTCTGAAAACACCGCATGACCCGACCATTGTTTATGTTACCTTGCAGAAAACGGCTGAAGCCGTCGCGGAATTTCTTTGCGGAAAAAAAATAAACGCGCACCCGTATCATGCCGGAATGGATAGCGAGAAACGGGAACAAATTCAAAACGAATTCATGGATGGAACCCTGGACTGTATTGTAGCAACCATCGCTTTTGGGATGGGGATCGATAAAAAGGATATCCGCAGAATCATTCATTATGATTTGCCCAAATCGATTGAAAACTACAGCCAGGAAATCGGGCGTTCCGGGCGAGACGGAATCCCCGCGTTGTGCGAGGTGTTGGCCAACAGGGATAACATTCATATTTTAGAGAATTTTATTTATGGTGATACTCCTGAGAAACACTCTATTATTCAATTACTTCGCACCATAAAAGAAAACAAAGATTTTGTCTGGGAAATAAAAACAGTAAAGCTTGCAAATGAATTGAATATCAGAATTCTTCCCTTAAAAACGCTATTTGTTTACCTAGCGATGGAAAATATTATTCGACCCAAGTTGACCTATTTTGAAGAATATTCTTTCAAGTATAAGACAGAGCCGAAAGAGATCATCAGCAGTTTTGAAGGGGAACGGAAGCAGTTTGTAACCGCGATCATGAATCATTGTCATACCCGGAAAATATGGACATCTGTTGATATCCAGGCAATCCTTAACAGTTATAACACGGAGCGGCAGAGGATTCTCACCGCACTGGAATACTTTGATGAGAAAGACTGGATCGAACTCCAATCCAAACAAGCAGTAGAAGTATACGACATTTTGAACCAGGCGTTTAATACGGATGATATGGCTGAAAAAATGTATGCTTTGTTTAAAAAGAAGGAGAGCCTTGAGATTCAAAGAATACACAATATGATAAGCTTTTTTGAAAGCGATGCCTGTATCAGCAAACAACTTGCCGGATATTTCGGCGAACATCTTGCAATAGAACGTTGCGGGCATTGTTCATTTTGCAAAAGCGGAAAGGTCGTTCTCCAAAACACTACGGAGTTAAAGCCTCTTTCAAATTTTAATTATCGAGAGTTCCTAGATGAATTTATTCAAGCCGTCGGAGAGCGATTTAGCGAGGTAAATTTAACGAAGTTTCTCTGTGGTATTTATACGCCTGTCTTCTCGAAACTGAAAATAAAGAAACTGCCGCATTTCGGTATCCTTGAAAGCTATCCCTTTTTGGAAGTAAAAAATTGGATTGCTGATAACAATGGGAGTTAGGGCTCACGAAGAAATTAATTCACAATTTTAGGGGTTGAGGCGCCCGTCGGGCAAGGCACGAAAAAGGAGGAATATCGAGATATCCCGAGTTTTCGCAACGCAGCCAGACGGAATGCATCGGCGCATAAAATGTGAATTTATTTTTGAGTGAGCCCTTAGGCACGCCTGTGCACTATCCATGAAAGAATAGGGGTAACTCATTAACCCGCGTTTCGCACTTCTTCAAGGTTCGAAAACTTTTCGATATTCGGATGTTTTGTAATATTAGGATTCATAATAGGATTTTTGTTAATTGCAGAGATATAGTCAATAGTTGTGTATGAAGAAATTAG
>Ga0126331_1000117_pt1 | contig 33691 bp, 30 predicted proteins | sample InaspJWI98metaG_FD_96379 | JGI IMG/M metagenome (GOLD analysis project Ga0126331, IMG submission 96379) | Marine gutless worms symbiont microbial communities from Oahu, Hawaii - Inanidrilus sp. 2 OAHU.JWI-98 metaG | ecosystem: Host-associated > Annelida > Digestive system > Unclassified | place... | reverse complement strand
GCTAACAACTTGCGCGCTCCCTGACGGATGATAGCTGTGATCTGATCGTCAATAAAAGGCTCTGGCTTTTTTAAATCGATTACATTATCCTGGTTCATGGGTGGTGTATCCTTTCCTTTTTAGCGTGGCCGGTTGACTGCTGCTAACAATCTACCGGTGGATACACCGCCTTTTCCTTTAAACACAACTTTTAAATATAACTCAAACCGCGCAGCTGTTTCGTTACCACGCAGTCTTTGCCCAAACGTTGCTCCAAGTAGGTTGCTCATCATGTCTTCAGGACTATATGCAGAGGGGCTCATTCTAAGAAGCTGTATTTGCTCATGGATATCACCTTCAGCGAGTGCCCTTAATCGGGAATGAATCATCGATCTATACATAAGCTGAAAAAAATGTGTTATGTCGATTAACCCTCTACGACGTGTATAGAAATATCGCATGCGAGCAGTATATTCAGGCGTTGCGCCTCTATCGGCATAATCTGTACCTCTCCAACCTCCCAGTCTGTATACGAAGTCTTCATAATTCATCCAATACTGAACCTCTGGATCGGTTCGCCAATCTGTCCTTCTTGGAATTCTGCGTCTACGCAATCCAGGTGGGGAGCGATGTCGTCTAATGACGGGAATCTCGGGGTCAGGTACTCGAACCGTAGAAACACGAACGGCAGTGCTCCTGACAAAAGACATGATCCGGCGAAAATCGACGATGTAATTTCTATCCTCGGGATCAAAAGCCTGTGGAAATGGAAGTGGCGTTCTGCCTTGGACCAAAAAACAGCCGGTATTGCCGAATCCTGCGGCAGCAAGGTTGGCCTCTCGTTCCAGTGCGGAAAATGTGTCCACTTGGTCGCCTCGGCGCACCTCGGAGATTGAGAATTTGTCGTTTTGTTGGATTACGTGAGCAAATTCATGGGCTAACAACTTCTGTCCTCGCAAATCACGTGGACTCCAATAGCGCTTGTCAAAATAGACCCTGTTCCCCAGAGTGAAGGCACGTACCTTCGAGACATATCGTTTTTCCCCAATGAATAGTTGTACTTTCCTCAAATCCGCTTTGAAATAGTTCTGATAGTATTCTCTCAGATAAAGAGGCAAAGAGATTGGCTCCAGATTTTTGAAAAATTTGTTCATCATTTCGCCTATATTTCTGTTGCCGATCAGTTCCATCGGTGAGTTGATGTGTTTCAGATCTCAACCGGCCAAAACCCTCAGGAAATGTCAATTCGGGTATCAGCCAGGCTGGCTGAGCTCATGGAGGTTAAGCTCCATCCGAAAACATAACTGGTATTCTGCAGATTGGGTTATCTTAGAGACAGGTTGAAAAACTTTTCAACTGATATAGTAATAGCCCGAATTCTAGTGATAAGAACTCCTTTTTATGTGAAGGTAGTATAGGAAGCAGGCGCTTGTGAGTCAAGGGAAAAGACACCGCAACATATGGCGGTCGAGAGAAAAGAGGTATATTTTAAAATTGCTAAAAAACACAATCAAACAGATGAAAATCAAAGTATTCATCAAAACCGGCCACTCACCAGTGAGCAATCCAATGCTGACGGTGATCGAGCGGTCATTAATCACAATGCACCGCCCCTATATTGAACGGAATGTCCTTGCCAACACAATCACCGCTAAGCGCCTCCTCGGCCGCCACCACCATATCTTTCAACACCACTGTCTTGTCGAAGTTTCGCAGACTCACTCTGCCTCGAAATCGGACAGGTGCAAATTGGGGAGACGCGGGGCCATCCTTCACGGCCTGCGCATCTGGCGGATGGGATTGAACGCGGTTTGGGGGCTTTCAGCAAGCCGGCCGCCGAGATCGGCCTGTTGGCGGCAGAAGAGCTCGAGATAGTAGCAATTGGGCTGCTCTCGGGGCGAGACGCGAGCGTCAAGCCAATCCTGGGGTGCGCAGCTGATTTGGACATGCCCGCGGTGACTGTTGCGAATCCCCCGGCCCTTCTCGGCCGAGTAGTAGTTCGTCACCAATATGTATCCACCTCATTGAAAATTGATAAGAATTCCCCTTTTGGAAACAGGATAAGGGAAAATTTAAGATTGCGTACAGTATCCGGATGAATCACGACCTGCCGTGCCGTCGGACATGCGATGACGATATTCATCCGAATGTAGACGCGTACGATGCAAATAGCAGATGTCGGCGATGCTGTCAAATCGTCAGATTTAACCAAACAGGGAAAAATCGAGTATTTGGGCATTGAAATTCCGTTCGGCTACGTTGGAGTATTTCTAAAAAAAGGCCTCTACAAGGTAATCCGGAGCGATAATGTATCCTGTTTGTCGAAGCATCAGGTGCGAAGTCGGACCTGTCCGGCGAAGCTTCATGAGCGAAGACGGATCATCCGCACTGGATCCCAGCTGCTGATCATATGCTGGAAAAACGTTGACGGAGGGAGCGTTTGCCGTCGGCTGGGATTTGCAATTCACCTCCCTAAGCCCGAGATGCTTGAGGATTTTTCGGATCATCTGCTCGTCCTCTATGGGAGATATTTGGGACATCCTTTACTTTCGCACCCCTTAATCAATGTTTACAGCGATATTCATCTTCCTTAAAGGAGAAATTGAAAACTATCTGAGTAATGGCATCAATGATATTGAATCCAAATTCTTGGCCACTCCGTATTAGGTCTTTGCATTTTCCTGCTCGGGCTTTTCACGGCACTGGGCTTTAACACCATTGATTCAGCCTACTGTTCCAGGCAATGAATTGATTTGAAGCTTCCCTGTCAATTGAGGAGCTTTTGGTCTGGCCTGGATTGTTATTTTAGGTATTATTACCGATTATTACCAATGGCAGGATTATGCCGACCCATCTGTCCGAGCAGGTGGCCTTAGAATCGGATTTTTATTTGTTCTGACAGTATGATTATACAAAATACCAGAGGAAATCATCCAAATCGGCGCTGGTTCCACCTTTGGTCTAGCGCAACGTCGATGCAATTAAGGAAGATTGCAAGGTAGGCGGCTACGGCTCAGTTTGGACGGGGGCCGATTGCTGAAAATTTCACCAGTCGCGCAAAAAATCCCCCTTGACAACCAAATCCGCCTTCGATAATTGAATGCCAATAGCTACCGCTCATTGTATGTTGCCACATGTTGGTCTACCCCCGAATCCGACACACAATTCATTATATTCGCTTTGTATGCTCTCAAAAGGCGAGTTCTTATCAACCGGGATGTTTCAGCCATTAAATACGGACACTCGATTCGAACGCCGAGCAGTTGCTCGTCAACATTCGGCTTGATTGAAAAAGGATGGCTTAGGATGCCCATTTGGGGGGTACACAGTTACAGCCCAGCGCACCGTCCTGCCAGGGGTACAAGGGGCATGTATTAGCACGAGTACGTCTGCAACTATCTCAGTCGGAATCAGGACCGGTTCAGTGGAAAACATGCACCGCGATTCTGGGGTCGGTATCTCAACCACTCGCGCCCCAGGTCTGTACTAACATCGGAAGAAAAGGACTTTCTACACAGGCATAATTGTCGGATATTGCTTGTCTACAATGACACTTGCTGGGACCAGCATCATGATATTAACTGTAAGAGAGAGGGAGAAACACGCACGATTCGCCTGGCGCTCACTGGGTATGGCAATGGTGCCAGGTCCGCCAATAACGCATGCCAACTCACGAAGAAATTCCTGGATGCGCCGGACGGGACAAGACTCTACGCTGATCTCGAAGGTTGGTTCGTTTCTGAAGAATGGCTTGATGGCTGGTGTACTGAAGTTCCGGACGCATCGCGTCGATCGGGCCGCCGATACAAAGCCGGGATTTACGGCAGAGTCCTTGTCGGGGCCGAGCTGGCATTTGCAAGGCGAACTTACAGGCGAGATCCCTGGAGTGTCAGTATTGAACAAGCCATCCTAGAGCAAGAGCGCAGAGATCGCCTTCTCGCCCGGGGGTTCAGCACGCCATCCTTGGCGCATCGTTTGCATACCTTCAGGCGACCTTCACGGGGCGCAGCGCGGCGGCAGCGCCCGGTAACAAGCGCACCGACTCCGGTGGGTCGCTCGCCAATTTATATTTGGTCGAATACACCAAGATGGCCACGAGGTTGTGCAGGTGTTCCAGACAGCTTTCAAGGTTACTCCAGTCACGGCGGCCTCACAAGAACAGTCGTTTGGCAGTACGGCATGAATTGCCCGAACCTGGGCAGGCTCGTCGACATGGATCTGGCTACTCAGGAGGGATTCGATGAGATGTGGGACTGGCAGAAGTGACAGCCTGTTTCAATAATAATTCAATTAATGATTTGAGCAGTCGAAATTATGGCAAATCCATATATAGAATGAATTGATGAAAATCAGCAGACGCAGCGGATAGAGATTGTTGACAGGATTAGTATTGGGCGGACCTGCAAGGGAATCGATCCTCAGCGGCGAATACTCCTGGAATATCCTCTGGTATCCAGAGATCACGCCGAGATCAACTGTACTGCAGGGCATCTTCAAATTACCGATACCAGTAGAAACGGTACCTGGGTAAACGATATTCGGATGGCAGCCGGATCATCCAAAGAGCTTTCAGGCGGGGATCCCACCAGGCAGTCTGTAATGGCGTGTCAGGCAGCCATCCGACAGATGCAAAGCTTTAATCAAATCCGGGTCGTACTATCCGGGAAATATGCTGATGTTGAAAACCTCCGCATGGGATGGGGGGTCACTACCGGACCGGTTACCCTCTCTCACTACGGCTCACGCACAGCCGATCTGGCCTTGGTCGGCGATTGCATTAATCTGGCGAGCCGGTTATCCGGTATGGCCAACAAAGACGTTATTGAAAATATACTCATTTGTTCCCATACAGCCGAGCTTATTGAAAATCAATTGGAGGTGAAAGATTTAGGCATGCTCCCTATCCGGGGACGTGAAGGCAAGGAGCATATTTTCGCATTATCTGCTGCTTGACATTCAACAATTCTGCCGCGAGCATCCAACCGCGGCCAAGGTGTTTGTTAGCACTATCACTATCTGAGAGAATTCGGATAAGCTAATATCCCAGCATGTTGTGACGTTTTTTCCCTTGACTCACAAGTTCATTCGCTGCTAATTGATCTTATATTACTTATCCCTTTATCACTCATTCGGATTCTTATCTCTCATAGCCTATTCGCCTGTCTGACTGAGGTTGAGCGGACGAGATGTTTGCGGGCAGCCTGCGATTAACTCATTTCAAAGGGGAATACAATGGTCTATACCCAGGAAAACCGATCTATTGTCATTGATACCCCATTGGGCGATAATGTATTGTTGTTACAAGGATTTTCAGGAGCCGATGGGCTTTCTGTTCCTTTTTCTTTTGAACTAGACCTGGTATCAGAAAACAGTAACATAGCATTTCAGGATATTATCGGGCAGAACGTTACTGTCTCCATTGTTATGGCAGATGGAGAAAGGCGCATCTTTAATGGTCTAATATCCCGTTTCTCCCAGTACAGTGGAACCCAAGACGCTGATCATCCCCTTCAATTGGCGCATTATTCAGCCACAATGGTTCCGTGGTTTTGGTTGCTTTCCAGGACTTCGGATTCAAGGATATTTCAAAATCTTTCCATACCAGGCATAGTAGAACAGATTTTTACGGAAAAAGGTTTTAATGACTTCAGGATGAACCTCCATGACACCTACGATCCGAAGGAATATTGCGTACAATATCGGGAAACGGACTTTAACTTTGTTTCGAGGCTATTGGAACAGGAGGGTATATTCTACTTTTTCGAACACGAACAAGGAACGCATACCATGGTTTTGGCCGATTCTACTGAAGAACACAGACCATGCCCCGGACAAGACTCTGTTCGATATCATCCTCTGAGCACCAGTGAAAGGCCGGAAGAAGACGTAATAACCAGTCTCGATAAGACACAAGAAATCACGATCGGAAAGTACACGGTCAATGACTTCAATTTTACAATGCCGGCTACCGATTTAAAGGTGGAGGTTTCCAGTCAACATTCTTTGGGTCCCGGGGACAGTGACCGATATGAAGTTTATGATTATCCGGCTGAGTACAATGTGAGATCTGAAGGGGACAGGCTGGCTAACTTACGCATGCAGGCAGAAGAGGCAAGAATCACCACCATAACCGGGACAAGCACTTGCAGGGCTTTTACCAGCGGATACCGCTTTGACCTGACGGAGTGTTACCGCGATGAGATGAATGATAATCCGTATGTTCTGACTTCCGTCAACCACGCGGCATCTGAGCCTGTGGGAAGCTCGGGAGGGGGGGGAGGGGCATCCTATTCTAATAATTTTACCTGTATTCCTTTTGATGTCCCCTATCGACCGCCGCTGGTTACGCCAAAACCTATGATAGCAGGCAACCAGACCGCCATCGTGACGGGTTCTGCGGGTGAAGAGATCCACTGTGACGAACACGGCCGCGTTAAAGTACAGTTTCACTGGGATCGCGAGGGTAACAGAGATGATAAAACTTCCTGCTGGATTCGTGTCAGCCAAGCGTGGGCCGGCGCCGGCTGGGGTGCCATGCAGATTCCGCGTATCGGCCAGGAGGTGATTGTCGATTTTCTGGAGGGCGATCCGGATCAGCCGATTATCACCGGCCGGGTGTACCACGGTACAAACAAGCCGCCATACGCCTTGCCCGGGGAAAAGACCAAAAGCACCATTAAGTCCGACTCCTCCAAAGGAGGCGGCGGATCCAACGAGTTGCGCTTTGAAGACAAAAAAGGTTCGGAAGAAATCTACCTTCACGGCCAGAAAGACTGGACCATCGCCATCGAAAACGACAAAAACCAGACGGTGGGCAATGATGAGACGTTGTCGGTGGGCAACGACCGTACCAAAACCGTCGGCAATAATCAGAAGGAATCGATCGGCACCAATAAGACCATCGATGTGGGCTCAAATCACGAAGAAACCATCGGCGCCGACAAAACCCTCAAGGTGGGTTCAAACCACACCGAAACCATCGGCTCCAACATGTCTGAAACCATCGGTTCCAACATGAGTCAAACCGTCGGCAGCAACAAGACGGAAACCATCAGCATCGCAAAAACTTTAACTATCGGTGCCGCCTATCAAGTCAGCGTCGGTGCCGCCATGAACGAAACCATCGGTGCGGCCAAGGCCGAAGAAATCGGTGCCGCAAAAAGTGTAAATGTCGGTGCCGCCAGCAGTGAAAATGTCGGTGCAAATAAATCGGTAAATGCCGGGGGGAATATCTCTGAAAGTGCCGGCAAAGATGTTTCCATTCAAGCCGGTAAAGATGCCAGTATCAGTTCAGGCAAAAAGATGAGTTTAAGTGCGGGAGATGATTATTCTGTTTCGGGACAAAAAAAGGGAGTCATCAATATTAAGGATCAATTGACCATAAAAGTGGGTAAGGCTTCCATTACTTTGAAGAAAAACGGCGACATCATCATCGACGGTAAAAAAATCAATATGAAGGGCTCCGGCGATATCGTCATGAAAGCCAAGAAAATTTTGGAGAATTAAAATGAAAGGATCTCTGGCGGAAGATGTAAAGACCATCGAATTTGAACAAAAGATTACCGGGATCAGGATCGGAAGGATAACCGATATTACTGACCAGGGTCGCGTTTTCGTCGACTATGCGGGAAATCCGTTCGAACCGCTATCGGCCAGATTCGCGGGATCAACCAAATCAAAACTTAGAAATATATTTGCAGCAGCGGAACACAGAGTGCTTCTCGTCTTCGAAAACGACGATCCTAAACTACCAATAATTATCGATACCATCTGCGATTCCATAGATGAAGCGTCGGAGAAAGACTCTGTTGCTTTCCAGATGGACGAAGCCGAGAATGTATTCATCGACGGTATGAGATTTACGTTTGATGCCAAGAAGCAGATCGTGCTCCGTTGCGGTAAATCCAGCATTACGCTTACCCGGGCTGGGAAGGTGCTTATAAAAGGAGCCTACCTCTTGCACAGTTCAACCGGTGTAAATCGGATAAGAGGTGCTTCAGTTCAGATCAACTAATCCGTTGAATATTCAAATTAATTACTGAAAAGCCATGTGGGTATTGAATAATAATACACCATTTGCAGCAGAGCGAACGTGGGTCAGGGATAAAAGAGGAGCCGAAGTTTGGCTAGTCGCCGTAAAAGGTACATTTTTAATTAACTTGGATGGATCGATGCAACTTGCAGAAGAGCAAGAAAAAGTAAATATTGCACCTAAGTTTAGAGGGGATCCAGAGAGTTCCAGCCTGCTCTATGAAACAGATCTTCCTCATTTTAAAAAAAATACGGATATTCTCATAGAAGGCCATGCTTACGCTCCCGGTGGAAAACCTGTGACAAGGATCGATGTGGCGCTTAAGATAGGTAAAATTAAAAAAATTTTACGAGTAACAGGCGACAGAGTATGGAAAAATTCTTTAATTGATGTTTCTTTGAGCCGTCCAAAGCCGTTCGTGAAACTGCCTCTTATTTATGAGAGAGCCTTTGGAGGTGCTGACCGGAATTCTAAAAATCCCAAATATCACGATTGGGATCTGCGAAATCCGGTTGGCTGCGGGTTTGCTAAAAAGGCAAAGCACCTAATCGGAAAGCCAGCTCCGAATATAGAAGATCCATCTTCCTTAATCAGCAATTGGAAAAGATATTCCCGTCCGGCAGGTTTTGGACCCATTGCGGGACACTGGTCGCCACGGAGAGAGTTGGCTGGAACTTACGATCAGCATTGGGAGAAGAACCGTCAGCCCTTACTGCCGGAGGATTTCGATGAAAGCTACTATCAGTGCGCACCTAAAGACCAGCAAACCTCTGGATATATAAAAACTGGTGAGTCTTTTGAACTCTACAATATGACTCATACTGGTGTACTTAAATTTCATTTACCACGAGTGTCAATTGGTTTTACGACACAATTTGATGACAATACAAAAGAAGAACATCGACCGGTTCTCCATACAATTATAGTTAAGCCGGACTTCCCACGAGTTGTGATGGTGTGGCATACACGCCTTGAATGCCATCATAAGGCGTTAAAATTGCTAAGTACAACAATTAGAGTCAAAAAACGCATACTTCAATCGGAAGAGGAAAAGGAAATTAATGCATGGGAGTCCAGTATAAAGTAACCTTAGTTTGAGAACACATTTATGAATAATTCCGTTTGTATTGTAGGTGTAGGGTCCGTAACATCTATAGGTCTGAATGCGCCTGCTACTGCCGCTGCTGTTCGCGCTGGCATAGCTGGGTTCACAGAACACCCATACATGATAAATCAGGAAGGTGATCCATATGTGATCGCTATGGTACCAAGTGTAAATGTTGAAACAGTAGGCGTTCAACGTTATACCAATCTGGCACTGCCTGCTATCGAAGAAGCGCTTTTTCCATTGATTAACTCAAATAGAAGCTTTGGACATATTCCTTTTATTCTTGGTCTTCCAGAAGCACGGCCGGGTTTATCTGATGATGTATCAACAAAACTGGCAGAAAAGGTAAAGGAAATAGCTCATGAACAATTGTTAATTAAAGATGTCAGTACCTTGCAGAGAGGGCACTCAGCAGGATTAATGGCATTGGAGACCGGTAGAAAACTAGTATTGGATGGAAGTGAATTTTGTATAATTGGTGGAGTGGATAGCTATATCGACCCTGACACTCTTGATTGGATAGAAGATAATGAGCAGCTACATATACCATCAAATGCATGGGGCTTTATTCCTGGCGAGGCCGCAGGGTTTTGTCTTATTTGCTCAAGCAACACCGCATATAGGTATAAGTTACCTATTATGGCTCAAATCGTTGGAATATCCACAGCTTTCGAAAAAAACAAAATCAAGACCAAAACAGTATGTTTAGGACAGGGTCTGACTCAGGCTGTGAGAAATACCATCAAGGTATTACCAGAAGATTGTCAGATTGATTTCACGATTTGTGACCAGAATGGAGAAGCTTATCGGGCTGATGAATTTGGTTTCATGCTTTGCAGATTATCTGAGTATTTTGTCGAACCTTCTGATTATATGGCGCCTGCTGATTGTTGGGGTGATGTAGGTACAGCTTCAGGCCCTTTATTCGCTAATCTAGTCGTATCTTCCGCTCAAAAAGATTACGCTAAGGGGCCATACACTCTTCTGTGGACAAGCTCAGAGGGCGGCGAGCGAACCGCCGCCATATTTCGGACAGATACAGATATTAATGAAGGGAGAATGGTCTGATGGCTGTTACCATACATGTGAACGGGAAATCTAACTCGCTGGTGCATAAAGGGAGTACGGGGATAGCGAAATCTACAATTCCCGATGTATGTAAAACACCCTCGCCGGGAGGGCCGGTGCCGATTCCCTATCCGGTTATCGTTTCAATGTCAAGCGATTTAAAGAAAGGGACTAAAAAAGTCAAGGTGGATGGCGGTAATTCTGCGGCAGTTAAAGGGTCGGAATTGAGCCGCTGTTCAGGAGATGAAGCGGGGACAGCAGGTGGGGTCAAATCAAGCACCAACATGAAAGAGGCGACGTGGTTGTTGTATTCCTTTGACGTCAAACTAGAGGGAAAGAATGCTTGTCGTCTGAGCGACAAGTTGATGATGAACCATGGGAATACGGCATGTTTAATGGGGTGGAGTCAAAAGCCAGTGAATCTCGTTCGTGACGCTCTCTTCGAAGACCTCTGTCAAGACTTGTGCGAACATGAGCATGCTGTCCAAGGAGGAGAAATAGACAGAAGCTCAAACGATTTGGAATTTGAGTGCCGAGCTTCTGGAAAATACGATGGAAGGGCATTGTTTCGAACGGAGTTTACGTTGGACAGTTCCCCTAGTTCGATGGGTTTCTTAAGTGATAGAGTCAGACCAGATGTAATTACAGAGGATTTTGAACAATGTTATGACTTTAAATTATGCAATGATAGACAGCGAGGAGACCAAAGGGAAAGAAACGCTGCAGTAACTATAACGGAAGGTACGGATCCTATAATAATCAGTTGCGAAACATGTACGGGTTGTGATGATCCTTGTCCTTGTGAATGTCCACCATGAAGTTAGTCAGGAATGCTATCCATGATGGAAGTACAGTCTTTACTTAAAAAGCTTTCGAATCAGAAAGAAGGCATTGTTTATATGAAGCCTTGTTTGGATATCACCCTCTATTGGTCTGGTTCTGTATTTGACCGTAGCGATGACATTCTTAGGTTCTATGGACAGTGTCTCGACGTAGTTGGGGAGGACTTTGCTTATTTCAGAACGGAGACGATGACTAGATCCCATCCGCTCAAGAAAGATTCTCTAGATTTGTTACCGTTCTGGTTCCAGAAAACAAAAAGTAGGCGTGACATCTATATGTTGTTCTTGGAAAGCGGCTCAGCCCCGGATGAACCTTCAGACCGTGCGTTTGCTCTAAACGCAACTCTAGAAAAGGGCTACGTGCGATTGATTTTACCTACCTCTTTTATTTCTGAGTCAGCAGCGTCTTATCTCGATCTTGCGAGGAATATGGCACAGATGGTCTCGTATGATTTCGGGCAGGGTGGTTTTGCTATAAATTGGGATCATCCTGGCAATAATAAAATGGGCGTACTCCGAGTGATGAATTCGCTAGCCAATAGATATCCGGGACTTGACATGTCCCATCCATTTTGCACTAAATACATTGCCTCTAAGGGTATCAAATGCGTGAATTGGCTGACGTTTCTGAACACAGATTATTGTGACCGCTTAGGTGGTTTGCATGAACTAAGGGAAAAATTTGACAAAAGTGTTGTCATTCATGATGCTAGCAATAATGGTGTCATGATCCAAGCTGGGCCATTACCCGAAATCGGCGATGTTAACCGACGAGAAAATCTCCCCATTTATCATCAGGTTGGTAAGAAACTGGCTCCCATTCGTTGCAGGGAGCACCCACCCATTTTCGGGCCTGGGGGGTTTGCTGAAAAAGAGGCTACGGAAAAGTGGTTGAGTCGTTTCGACGAATGAAAAATATCTATTTTTACATTTGATAGCATATAAATATGGGGTGGTCTATGCGGAAGATTCCTCCCTTCCTTTCTGAGGTGAAAATTGCTGATATTCCTGGTGAATCTCAGGTGTTATTCGAAGCAGAGACAAAATTATCATCGCCAGTTACTGATATTGTGCAAGTCGTAGATGCATTTGAGTCTGCGGCAAATTTCAGCATGTTCTCTAAGAAACCGACTGCGAAAATGAAAACGATTGCGGTTGATTCAGTCGAATCCCAAGGGCAAGGGAGAATTCGATATCTGTGGAGAGTTACCGGAATACAAGTCGGTGCATATCGTGTACTACTCAATATGCTCGAAGTAACACACCATTTCTCAGAACAATTGGAAAGGATTCGTCTTATTTCTACATTGGATCGTGGCAAGCGAATGAATAGGAACGATCTTCTGAGTACCTCATTTCCAGGAATGGCTGGCAAACCACCATTTGTATTACGATACAATAGCAATCGTATAGATTACAGGGAGCCACTGATCCGTTTGGAGTTCAAAAGAGATATAAGTGATGATGAATTAGTAAAGATTTTGCCGTTTTTTTTGGCATGGAATAACGTGGTTATCCGCGGCGGATACTTAAAGAAACTTGAACATAGAGATGCTGACTTGGATATCGAGGCGAGCCTTGCGTCTCAACAAACCTATTTGGCGGCGCCCAACACTGTCGAGCACTTGTTTTATGATTTCGTAGGGCAAAAGGCAGCTTTTGATGCTCTCATAAACATGTCTATCAGGCTTCATTATTTTTTCTGCCCTTTATCGTCCTTTGAGATCGAATAATCGAGATAGAGAAAGACAAAAGGACCACATCTCAAATATTAAAGTTTAGACCCTTTGAATATAGGCTTTATAGTTGGTTCTCAGATCTTAACGGTTTGTAATTCAGTTCATACTCATTGTTCATTCTATAATGGTAACGCAAGAAAGTATCAAAATGGCTATTATTCCCGTGGTAGTAGAACAGCACGCTGAAGAGGCCGCCTTTCTGTGGCTACTCCGGGATAGCGCTGTAATTGAGCCTCACTATTCATTGCCTGATTTGGCTCACCTGGATGATCGTACCGAAGCCAATATTGATGGACTGCGGATTGCTGGAGATGAAGGTTGGGAGATATGCAAGGAATCCCTTGCGTGGAAAGAAGCGGGTGAAATTTTCACTGCGGCTGTTTTGGCTTTTCAAAGTGGGGATAAAGATCGAATTAAGGATGTTCTTGAATCAGGAAGTGGTGACCCAGAATTATCTCGAGGAATCATTTCCGCGCTGGGCTGGCTCTCTTATCCACAGGCCGAAAAATTCATCCAAAGTTATTTAAGTTCAGAATCGGCGGAGTTGCGTCGCATCGGTGTAGGAGCATGTGCTGTTCACCGTAATGACCCCGGCGAAACTTTGCATAAAGGACTCGCGTCGTCAGAGCCTTATCTAAAAGCTCGCATGCTAAAGGCAATCGGTGAACTTGGGAAAACAAATTTTGCTACTACGGTAAAAGATTACCTGAATGATAACGACGAGAATTGTCGATTTTTCGCTGCGTGGTCGAGTTCATTGCTTGGGAACCTGGCTGGGTTAACTGTATTACAAACCATTGCGGAGACAGAAGGTCCATATGCTGAAAGGGCCTGTTCCATTGTATTTCGCCGAATGAGGGTCGCTGAAGGACATGATTGGAACAAGACGATTGCCAAAAAGACAAATTTACAGAGAATTGCGCTTATCGGCGCAGGTGCAATGGGTGATCCCGTTTTGATTCCATGGTTAATTGAATATATGTCGATTCCGGAAATGGCTCGCGTTGCCGGTGAATCATTTACAATGATAACCGGTGTTGACATTGCTTATGAAAATCTCGAAGGTGAATGGCCTGAAGGCTTTGAAGCTGGTCCCACTGAAGAACCAGAGGACGAAGATGTGGAAATGGATCCGGATGAAGATCTGCCTTGGCCTAAGCCTGAACTAGTTCATAAATGGTGGAGCGAGAATAAGAATAATTTTCTAAACGGTACTCGATATCTTTGCGGGAAACCGATATCCGAGCAACAGTGTCAACACGTATTAAGGTATGGATATCAACGTCAGCGGGCTGCAGCTGCGATCGAATTGGCAATGATGCGGCCAGGTCAATCCCTTTTCGAAGTTCGTGCATCCGGCTTTCGCCAGCAAAAGCTGCTCGGTTTAAAGAAATAGTTTTAGACAGGATTTACGGGATTTATTTGATTATTCGCTATTTGGTTTTCAAGATGAAAACCAAAGGCCAAATCGCTTCCGGCGAGTTTGGAAGTGTGGCCTTCTTAGTGAGAGAAATAGGGCTGTGAATACGATTTCAATCGTCGTGGTGGACACTTTTTTTCCGCTGAAAGCGGATTGTTCACCCCGTGGAATTTTTACCCTGTTAAATCTACGTCTCATTTACATGGGTCTTTGACTATTCCACTGGGGCATATTCAGCCTTACATCTGGAAAGGCTGAATACAAAAATATATCTTGAGTATCCTGCTTGCACATTGAAATATGAAATCCATTCCACCGGGGTGAATCCTGTCCGGTTTTAACAAATTATAATCGAATCCATACATCACTCGGCAACACAATAAAAATGATTCGGCCGAAAATTTTGAGATGCAAATGCAAGGTCCGTCATCAACAGGATCTGTATTCGTTGCCATTGCCGCCATATTCATCAGTGTCGCTTTCCATGATTATCTGAATGCGGAAGGGAAAATGACGATCGTCCGCAAGATATGCTGCGGATGGCATTAATCTTTGCTTGGGTCGGGATTGGTCTTTGTTTTCTGAAACTTCATTTCCATTACATAACGACTCATGCCGGGATCAGCTTGACGGAGGAATACGACCGGTTTTGGCCGATAGCTTTGAACAAGGAGGAACAAAATGGCCAGGAAACAAGTAAGTTCAGAGCATACCATGCATGCAGAGGTCGGCAAGATGATCGAACGCTTTCAAAGCGACCTCGCTGCTGCCAGGAGCCATTCCCTGGGTCGAGACCGACGAGTCGGTCAGGTTATTTGCTACCTTAGCCTCATGCGAAGTGCAGGTCTTATCGTGCAAAGTGCGACGGTCACCTGCACTGGGGCCGCACGGCAGCATTTTACGTCGTCCCGCGCCGAAGGCAAACAGGCGGCCCACTATCTTCCAGGGCAGCTGAGGATCAACGGTCATCTCCCATGGATATATATCGGTAATTGGCGCACGGCGAAAAAGCTAGAAGGCCTTTTTGGTGATGTGGAAGACCTACCGGCCGACTTCAACAAGGCCGACAGCGCTGCGGAGGCGTATCGTTCGGTGGAAGGCCTCAAACAATCTTTCGCCCAGTCTTGTAAGATCGTCATCCAAAATGCTCGGTCAGCGGAAGCGGAAGGAAACAGGATTAACAAGATTCTGGTCCGCCGTGCATACCATGATTGGGTCGTGCGTTCGCGAAGAGCCTACAGGAATGCTGTCGCCAAAAAGGGAACAAAGGTGGATGTGCCCCCGCTCAAGGTGGGAGCGCCTGGCAGTGTGCAATACAGGATGCTCGACCCCGATAATATCCAAGCACGCCAAGACGCAATGCGCCGTGACCGCCACTACATTGCACAGTCAGAATTTCTCAAACAGTACCTCGCTACTGTAAAGGCCGAAAACCTCACCGATTTTTTAATGAACGAGATCGAGCAGAACTTCAGGCCTTGAGCGGAATCTTAGCGCTCCATTTTAGGGTAAAATCGGGAACATAAAAATATAAGTAAGTGTTTGTCTTTGTTTATACTTACGCGAAAATAGGGGGTTTTGTTATGGGAAAATCAACATTTCGCTTGATAGTTGACCGTTCCATTCAGGGTCTTGAAATCTGGCAAGACAAGAAATTGGAAGTGACAATTAATTGCATCACCGGCACAAAGGAAAATCCTACTCCATTAGGACAATTCTTTATTTACAGGAAGGTAAAAGATTATCACAGCAAGACCTACAATGCTCCGATGCCTTTCTCGATGTTTTTTTATAAGGGTTGCGCCATACACGCTATTAAAGGTTCCAGTACGTTGGATCTGCAACTAGGGGCAATGTTCCGTGCAAGCGGCCTAAGTGATAGAGGTAGCCATGGGTGTGTAGGTGTTTCGGAATACGCGGCAAAAATTCTTTTCGAAATGGTGCCGATGAACACACCTGTCATCGTTCGCGGCAAAATGCCTGGTTAAAATTGCAATTGACCGGGAGTAAGGGACTGGGGCGGATCCTTAGTTAATGACACTAAAAAGAAACGCAATTAAAAGGGGGTTCGTTGTGTACCGAGCAGGAAAACACCCTATTTTTTATTCCCGGTTTTTATGAAGCAGACCCGAATGAATCAAATCGGATGCTTTGGCAAAGGGCTTTTGCGGTGCGTTATTCTATCACCCGATAGGCTTACTAATTATTTGGAATTCAATAAACAGGGGATTTATGCAAGGTCCGTTATCAATAGGAATAGTTTTCATTGCCATCGCCGTCATTTTCATCGGTGCAGCCTTCCGGGATTATTTGATTACGGAAGGCAAAATGACTATTGCTCGTAAGATATGGATTCGGATAGCTTTTATTTTTGCTGCGGTTGGGATTGGCTTGTTTTTTTACCAGATCTTTTTCTTTTAGGTGATGGGACATGGATCTGCACAGATTATCACATTATCCTTTGACAGGATTTACAGGATTTAATCGATTTTTTATTCTTTGTTTCTGGATGTAACAGAGAAAACCCAATTGCCTGCGGCAAGGAAGGTAATAATAAGCGTAACCTGACCAAAATTTTATGGCGCCGAAAATAAATAATGAAATACCTGTAAGTATAAAGTTCTTATATCCACCGAAGGTGGATTTGGATTTCATCAAATTCTTCCCACCGTCGTCTTGTTTGTTAGGGACTATGGCGTGATAAGCCCGAAAATTAATGAAGACAAAATAAACATCCTGATAATCCTGCTGATTTTTATTTCTAATTAACTCAGATAAAGAAATCCCATGTCTTTGCCGCCCACAATCGCCGTTCAAATCGATAGAACCGAATCCGAAAAAATCGAGTATACCTTTACCCGACCTTTCCGTATCGGGCGTGACAAGACCTGCGAAATCCAACTGGATGAGACAGTTGTCAGCCGGTTTCATGCCGAGTTCTGGTACACCGACGGGCGCTGGTGGGTGCTCGACCTTCAGAGCGCCAACGGGACGTTTGTGAATGGGATCAAGGTAGAGAGAGCGCCGCTGTCCAACGGTGTGAAGGTCGAAATCGGACCGAACGGCCCGGTTCTCGCAGTCGCGATCGAGGGTGAAAAAGGACAAGCTGACACCACCATAATGGCCAAGTCTTCGCTAGATGAACTCAGGACTCACTATTTTGACGATACAGATAATAAAAACGCCGGCCAACACACAATAATGATCCGGAAAGCCTTCAAACAGGTCCGGAAGCGGGAGAGATGGCGGTTTGCCGCAGTTATTGCACTGCTTGTTTGCCTTCTTTTGGGTGCGGGAACAGTGGCACTGTTAAAACACAAGGAGGTGGGCAAACAAAAAGCACTGGCCGAGCAAATATTTTATGCGATGAAGACCCTCGAACTGGAGTTTGCCCCTTTACTTAAAACCGCCAGGCTCAGCCAGGACTCTCAGTCGGCTGCACAGTTGAAGCAGTACAGGGCAAAGCGCATGGAAATGGAGAAGAAATACGACGAATTTTTAACCGAACTGGAAATCTATCAGAAGGACATCAGTGAAGAGGAACGCATCATTTTACGAATCGCCCGAACATTTGGCGAGTGCGAAATTAAAACGCCACCGGCATTTGTAAAACAGATACTGACGTACATCCACAAGTGGAAGAGTACTCCGAGGCTTAGAAGAGCCATCAACAGAGCCATCAGGAATGGGTACCCGAAAAAAATCACGGCAGCCATGCTGACCTATGATCTTCCACCCCAGTTTTTTTACCTTGCTCTCCAGGAGAGCAATTTTCGTACCGATGCCGTTGGACCAAAAACAAGATTCGGCATCGCCAAAGGAATCTGGCAATTTTTACCCTCGACAGCCGTATATTACGGGCTTCGTACCGGCCCGCTCCAGCACCTGCGCCGACCTGACCCGCGCGATGAACGTCATCACTTTGAAAAGTCCACCCAGGCGGCGGCCAAATATTTACGGGATATTTACGACTCCGAAGCCCAGGCATCGGGCCTGCTGGTAATGGCTTCTTACAACTGGGGCGAACGGCGGGTGATCAAGCTGATTCGGCGGATGCCTGAAAACCCCCGCGAACGCAATTTCTGGCAACTACTGGAAAAATACAGGCATGAGATACCGAGGGAAACGTACGAGTATGTGTTCTACATCTTTTCAGCTGCGGTCATCGGTGAAAATCCGAACCTCTTCGGTTTTGAATTCGATAATCCCCTGGCACATCTTGATGAGAAGAGCCTTTAGTCCTCTATAGAAACCCACACCATTAGGGTCTGGGTTGCTACAGAAAACTAAATAGATCACCAGGGTCATTTCAGGGTTGACGGCGGTGTTTATTCAAAGGTAGAAAGAATTCAAAAACAGATCTATCTGCACGCATCGGTGTTCCTGCTCACTTTCACCGGCTCGATTGAAAACGCATCCCTTGAAAGCGGCACTGCTTCGGCTATAGTTTTTCGAATTTAGATCCGACCGGTTCTAACTGTTCACATTCTGTTTGAACGATTCTTTCAGATCACAGTCTATCAATCGATTAAAGGAGACAGCTATCTAATGGCAACCGCCCGATTCGCACTGAAAAGCGATCCAAATACCGTCTTAGAGTCGCCACAGGAAAGATTTTTACTCGGCCGGTCCGACGACTGTGAGATCGTCATCAAAGATCCCCATGCTTCACGCATCCAGGCCCAGGTGAGGGTGGAGAATCGTAAGTACTATATTGAAAATCTTGGTAAAAATCCTATCCTCGTCAACGGAGTTTCAACCGCCGGTCAATTCCTGAATAACGGCGATGTGATCACCATCGGTACAACTGAAGTGACCTTTCAACTGGCGCAAATTGAGCCGACTGAACCCGAGACTGTTGCGCCTGCGGAGGAGACGGCTGCAGCCATCGAGCATCCACACCCGACTTTCGGAGAGATGAGAATCCCGGTTGAGGATAAGATCGATTCAAGTTATAAGCCGATGAACGTGTTCGGAATCGCCGCCGGCATTGTTATATTTTTGATTTTAGTATACTTGTCCTACCAGCATATCTATCGGCCGTTGAAGTTATCCCGAGCACTCACAGACGTGGCCCGGAATATAAAAGCCGGAGATTTAAATTCGGCCCGGGAGAAACTGACGAATCTGCTGGAATCCGGTTTAGAGGGTGAAAAACATCAAAGGGCCACAGAACTCCTTACACTGCTGGCATTGTCGGAATCCAAGAAACTGGCCGACGAGGGTCGCCTGGAGGAAGCCCGTGATTACCTTAGCTCCCACCTGAGACAATTCGAAGGCTCCGAGGCGCCAAAGAAACTTTTGGATCAACTTGATCTGACCCAATTAAAATTAGCCGCCCATCAGGAAACCAAAGGTAATTATCAATTGGCCCTCGGCCAGTATGCTGCCGTCAGTAAAGCCGGACCTTATTACGATCAGGCCCAGAAAGGCATTCGTCGCATCCAGCTGATACGCCAGCGACAACGCCTTGAAAAACAGGAGATTGAAAGACTTCTCAAAGAGGCCGAAACTCATTTTCTTGCTAAAAGATATCTTACACCAGTGGATAATAACGCCTACGCCATTTATCAAAAGGTACTGAACATCGATCCGCAAAATTCGATTGCCCTTGAGCACATCGAAGAGATGAAATCCTTTTACATAAAAGCGGCTGAAAAACACTTTGTTAAAATGAACTGGAAAAAGGCGCTTTTGTATTTTGAGCGCTACAACTTTGTTGCACCTCAGGATCCGGATGTATTGAAAAAAATGGAAATTTGCCGGGAAAGATTGGGAATGTCTCAAACCGGGGCGAGAAGTGGAATTAAGAGCAAGACAGCATCCGGGCGATCTAATCATAGTTCACGTAATGTGCAATTCTTACGTGATACACAAGGAGATCAAAGAGAATCAGGGGCACCATTCTAAAGACACGGTGCTGAGTTTGGGGCTAGACACAAAAAGGATTGGCTTACTCTTTCAGGAATTTCTTAATAAAATCCACCGGCGCCTTGGAAATTTTTCTATCTGACTCCGTCGGTGTTTCATTATTTTCCTTTACCGGCGTTTCTTCAACCTGCGGTTCAGCTACATGCTCTTCGATTTCGGCCAGGCGACCGGCGCCCAAAAATCGAAAACTCGGTCCCTGAGAACTCAGGGAAACGCGGTTTTCCGGTTCAAGTGGGGCGTCATCACCAATCGGCTGATTGTTCACTCTGATCTGGTTCTGGCCGGTAAGATCCTTAATCCAGTACTGATCCCTGCTGAAAAAAAATCGGGCATGATAGGCAGCAATGGAAGGGTGATCTATCACAAAATCGCAATCAGGATTTTTCCCAATTGTTACGGGCAGTTCCTTGAAAGACTGCAGCGTCGGTCCAAACTGAATGACCAGTGGCACCGGCATCTTATCACCGCCCACATCGACCCGGTGTTTCGGTTTGACCGGAGGCGGATCAGGAGGATCTGGTACTACCGGCTCTGGTACTACCGGCTCTGGCTGGGCTTCCAAGATTTTTGTCAGGAAACTGACTTTTGGGCCCCCCTCAGCGAAAAGCAGCACGTCACCATTTTTTAAATAAGCCTCCGGAGATAACTTGTTGTTGAGATAAGTCCCGTTGGCACTTTTGTCGATGAGCTTAAAACGATTGCCTTCCCTGACAATACAAGCATGCGTTCGGGAAACGATTGTAAGGTCTTTCGGAAAGCGAACGTGACAGTCCTTGCGCCGGCCGATCAGAATTTCGCTTTCTGAAAACTCCTGAATCTCACCTTGAAATGGTCCTTGAATATGCACTAGCTGTACGAGAATATTGGGGGTCTTTTGCATCGTTATCTAATTTCAGGTTGATTCAAAAATGGATGAATGGCAAATCAACAAGCTAATTTCATATATGCCTCACTGTATCCATACACTTTTTGCTAAAACAGGTCGCATCTGTCAAGGAATTTATCGATGCATGATATCAAAGCATTAAACGAACAGATTGCATGACAAGAAAGCTATTCGATGGGATCAAGACCGAAAATAAAAATTGTGGGCCAAACCGATGTCGGTTTGAAACGCAGAAAAAATGAGGACACGTACTTCATCGCGCCCGACCACGGTTTTTGTCTCGTGGCTGACGGTATGGGCGGAGCTGCCGCAGGGGAGCTGGCCAGCCAGATGTTTGCCGAAGCGGCGCAGGAGGTATTCCACCGGTTCACTGATAACATTGAAAGTAAGGTGATCAGGCAGATCAAGAACGCATTTTTGTCAGCCAATGAAAGAATCCTGAATCATGTGCGATTCACCCCGGCTCACAAAGGCATGGGCTGCACCGCTGAACTGATGGCATTTTACGATAAAGGCTTCATCCTGGGCCACGTTGGCGATAGCCGGACCTATCTTTTCCGGACAGGAGAACTCAAGCAGCTGACAAAGGATCATTCATTGGTCCGAGAGCAGATTGATAGACGCCTTATCCCTGCCGAAAATGCGAAAAGCCACCAGCTGCGAAATGTGATACTACGTGCGGTCGGCGTTGAGGAACAGCTCCAGCTTGACATATTGAAAGGAACAACCTATCCGGGTGATCAGTATCTGCTCTGCTCGGACGGCCTTACGGATATGATTGAAGAAAAGGAGATTGAGAATTTGTTTGGCGCAAAACTTCAGTTAAATCACAAGGCGGAAGCACTGATTCAACTGGCCCTTGATGCCGGAGGTCGTGATAATATTACCGTTGTTCTGGTGGATATCGAATGACGATTGCATTTAACGTTACGCTGGTTTGGAGGGACTATCCAGCCGGGGTGAACCAGTATCTCAGCCTGGCTAACAATCTCAAAATAATTGTGACTGCACCGGATGGCGCCGATTACCATGGCAATGTAGTTCAGCCGCCGTAAGATCTAAATCTAGACGGCCATAACAATCGGTAGACATTAAATCAATTTCATTGAGAGAGGAGGGCGACATGAAGGAAATGGTTCTGGCGTAGGAATTGAAAAAGAAGGCAAAGGGTAAAGCCGTCCGATTGGTGCAGGAGTGGCTATGCCTTCACGGATTTCATCTCGCGGCAGACGGTGATTTCGGACCGGCCACCGAGTATGCGGTCAAACAATTCCAGAAGAAGAAAAAACTAAAAGCGGATGGCATCGTCGATCAGGGAAATTTCGAACAATCAATCCTTCCGATGACCATAGCGTTAAAACCGATTGAACCGGGCAGAAGAACCCCCGGGCAGCTTGTTATCGCTTATGCCAAACAGCACCTGAAACAGCATCCGGTTGAAATCGGCGGTCAGAACAAAGGCCCCTGGGTAAGGCTCTACATGAAAGGCAATCAGGGGCCGGAATGGCCCTGGTGCGCCGGATTCGTCAGCTTTATCCTTACCCAGGCCTACGGCAGCTTGAACATGCCGCTGCCGATAAATACTTCCTTTTCATGTGATATTCTGGCCGCCAATGCCAAGGAAAAGGAAAGATTCCTGGCCGAATCACAAATTCAGGAGAAGACACGGATCAAGGCGGGGTCGATATTTTTAAATCGCAGAGTGACAAACGACTGGGTTCACACCGGTATCGTTCTCAAAGCCGAAGAGGAATTCTTTCATACCATAGAGGGCAACACCAACGATGAGGGCAGCCGGGAAGGTTATGAGGTGTGCCAGCGTTTCCGAGGCTATAAAAAAAAGGATTTCATCATGATTTAATCTTCGGCTGATCCTTAGCCGGATTAGCCGGAATTGAAGATTGATGATTGAAGAATTATGGTATCGCTCGCGCAGCGCAGGCGCTTGCGCCGCGCTTCGCTCTGTTTTTTTCTCTAAATCGATCAGGACAGGATAATAAAAGGAGGGTTTCAGAATGGCACAGTTTAAGAATCTCGTATTCGAAGGAGGCGGCGTCAAGGGCATTGCCTATGCCGGGGCCACAAAGGTGCTGGATGAAAAAAACATGCTGAATTCCCTGGTACGGGTAGCAGGCACCTCGGCCGGCGCCATCACGGCAGCGCTTTTGTCCGTGGGTGCCACCTGACAGGATATCAAGGAGATTGTCGGCGGAACCGATTTCAATCAGTTCATGGACGACAGCTGGGGGATCCTGCGCGATACGAAACGCCTGGTAAAAGAATATGGCTGGTTTAAAGGCGATGCTTTCAGCAAATGGATGAAAAAGCAGCTCTTCGGTTTGACAGGCAAGCGCAATCTGACATTTTCTGACATTGAAGGGCTCAAAATGGATAATCCCAAGCAATTTCGAAGCCTCTACGTGGTGGGTTCCAACTTGAGCCTGCAGGTTCCGGAGATTTTTTCATCCGAGCAAACACCGGACATGCCAGTCTGGTACGCGGTGCGCATTTCCATGAGTATTCCCCTATTTTTTGCTGTGGTGGAGGAAGATGATGGTGATCTTTTCGTGGACGGCGGGGTGACCTGGAACTATCCTCTCAATATATTCGATCAAAAGAAATATTTGTCGAGCAAGACCAACAAGAAGCTGTTTATCGTGCCCAAATATCCGTCGACCCATGGTGCGGAACATGTTTACAACAAAGAAACCCTGGGCTTCAGGCTCGACACCAAAGATGAGATTGCCGCCGCCAGGCAGGGATGGCGGGTACCGCCCAAGGAGATCGAAGATATTGTCGACTACATTAAAGCCCTGCTGGGATTCATGATGGATATGGCCAACAAATCCCATCTCCATGAAAACGACTGGCACCGAACGGTGTTCATCGATTCGCTGGGCGTGCGCACCACCGATTTTAATCTTTCGCAGGAGAAAATCGATGGGTTGCTGAAAAGCGGCGAGGAGGGCATGCGGGCCTACCTGGATTGGTTTGAAAAACCGCAGTCAAAGCCAATCAACCGGGCATAAGAGACGCAAGCACGAACTTTATGGTTGGGCAGAGCTGCCCGGCCATTTTTTTGTCTGCTCTCTGATATCTCTTAGGTGTAAGCGCTATTTAAGCAATACGGCCCGGGAGGTTTTACCGTCGATTTTCAGGGTCAGGGGCCGGCTAAGGATTACATGCTTCAGATAGATTGTTTCATTTGCTGTCGGCAATTCATTGAGCCAGTGCCAGTCAATGAAATCTTTCCCATTTTCGCAAGTGTTCAGATAGCTGATACCCAGGGAGGTAATGTTGTGGAAAAAATGTGATCCCTGGGACGGATCGGCTTTCAGGTTTTTGGCGGTGGTTTCCACAATCGCACCGACGCCGGATATCTCGCTCCATGAAACCGGGATGCCCAACCAACGGTCGGCCGAACCCCACCGACCGGGTCCGATGAGAAGAAACTTGCGCTTTTGTGCAACAAGCTTGCGGTTGAACTTTCCGATTTCAGAAGCTATTTCTACCGTGCGCGCCGGATCGAACGTCTCCGGTCGGACAAAGAGGATGTCGGAAATATCGTAAAATTTGCCGTTTCCCAGAGCCATCGTGGAATAACAAAACGCCTTTTCGATATCTTCCTGGCTTATATCGACATTACGGTTGTGCTGGGTGATGGCCATCGGTCTGATCTGAAGCACGGCAAACTCCGCTTTGCCCTTTGCGCCAAAAGGAAGATTTGCCGAAAATTCTATTTCAACCGGACAGCCCATGCCTTTGCGACCCATATCCAGTACATCACCCAAGATCTTGGCCAGGGGAAACGATTCGTACTTTAAAATGCCGGCGAAGGTAAGTACCGGATAGCCCTGTGTATTTGCAGTGTCCCGGATACGGTGTTCCTGGGCGTTGTAAGTGCTGCAAAGATTGCGCACCGGTGGATGCTCACTGACATCGTCGATCTCCAGTTTATTGAGCGTGGCATCATCCATGAAATTATCAGGTGATCCGAAATCTTCGGGAAATGCTTTTAAATCGAGAGTATAAAAGAAACGCTGGGAATTGTTGAGAATATCATCCACCGTCGAAAACTGGGGCAGCAGCTGGGGATATTTCGGCGAAAATCGCAAGGAAGTACCGCCCTCCACAACCGTCCGGCCCAGTCCCAGCGCAATGTGAGCGATGCCTTCTTCGGGTTTCATATGCGCCACAGGGTAAAAGTTGTAAGATTGGGCAACTCCCGAGACGGCCGGATAAAAATAGTCCCCGTAGCACGCGCCGGTGAGTTGTTGAATAACCACAGCCATCTTTTCATCTTCGATGCGATGCATGGTGCTTTTGGCATAAGAACGCGGCGCCTGCATATAAGTGGAGGCATATACCAGTTTTATGGCGCTTACCAGCCGCTCAAGTCGTGTGTTCAGGTCCGAATGTTGATTGGGCAGCATATAGGTTCGGTAAATACCGGCAAACGGCTGAAACTGTGCATCCTCAAGCAGACTTGAAGAACGCACGGCCAGCGGGTAGGTCATGTGGGTCAAGATCTGCTGCAACTCCTCTCGCAGCCAGACCGGCAAACCGGCCTTTAAAAATCTTTCACAAATCGCGGCATCGCTCAGATCGCTGTCGGCCATGTATTTCAAATCGTTTTCATTGATGAAGTTATCGAAGGCTTCGGTGGTAATGACCAGTGTTTTAGGGACATGGATCTCGATATCCTCATACGTTTTCTGTATATAACGGTTTTTTCGCAGTTGAGTGGACAAGAATGCCAGACCGCGGGCTTTGCCGCCCAGGGATCCTTTGCCAATTTTTACAAAATCCGAATCAGGATCATAGTGACCGGGCACCAGTTCGGCGATGATGCCTTTTTGGCGCCCTTTACGTCTTTCCTGAATCGAATCAATCAGATAATGTTTGAGTTCGGCGACGGTCTCGAATTCAGTTGCTTTTACCGGTTTGAGCTTTGATGCCAGCATAATTTCAGAGCGGGCCATCAGCCAGCTCGAGAAATGATTGTGGGATGCGTGAAAAAAGACGGATTCATCCGGAACGGCCGACAATATTTTCTGCATTTCTCTAAGATTGGAGGCTTTGGCCACCTTGTGTCCGTCGGGCGTCCGGAAGATAAAGTCGCCAAATCCAAGGTTTTGCGTGAAAAACTCGCGTATTTCGGCATGCAGAGTCGGTGAGTTTTTATTCAGGAACACCGATGGGATCGATTCAGCCGTTTTGCGGTTTTGCTCTTCGGAACTGAACATCAGCAGCGGTAGGTCCGGTGTTTCTTCCTTGATCATGGAAAGCAGAGAACAACCGGCCTGCGCGTCGAGTTCGCCGTCTTTGGGAAAACGCACATCTGAAAAAACACTGAGCAGATAGGGTTTGAATCTGCGATACAGGTATTCGGCTTCTTCATAGTCTTCGGCCAAAAGGATTTTGGGGCGGGCTCGCATTCTGAGAATCCGGTGTTCATCATTGAGCGAATCCTCCATGACCGCCTGGGTCTGCATTACAATCTCTTTGTACAGCAGCGGCAACATGGAAGAATAATATATCGGCGAGTCTTCGACCATGATAAGCACCCTGACCCTGGCTCTATGCGTGTCATATTCTATATTCAGCCGATCCTCGACGCTCTTGACCAGGGCCAGCAGCAGATCGGTATTGCCATACCAGACAAACAATTTATCGATGGAGCGGCGCGTGGTGTAGTCGGTGTCCAATAGCTGTCTGTTCGTGCTGTGGGCCAGAAGAAAAATTGGAAGATTGGGGTAAATCTCCTTGATGTGCCGACTCAGGCCGAAGGCATCCATATCATCCAATCGGGGCATCGTGATGACCAGATCGAACTTTTTTCTGGACAGGGCGGTAATCGCTTCCTGGGCGGTGGAGACCCAGGTGAGATGCGGCGGGCGCGAAAGATTGAGCCCGCGGTACTCATGAATGATTCTTTCGGCCAGTCGCCCCTCTTCTTCCATGATAAAGGCATCGTAAGGGGTCGAGACCAGCAGAATTTCGTTGACCTTCTTGGCCATCAATTCATGGAACACCTTAAAGGAAAGGTCGAACTCATCGAATATTTGGGAGTTGTTATCGTTGTGTTCGTCGGTATCCTGCATGGCTTTGCCTTTACGAAATGGCTTGATTTTGACGCGACAACTATATAGTAAACAGCTTATGATCGCAAGCAACAAGTAACCGGCGCCGCAGTTGACGGGTGCCAGCTCGTTGGTTTATATTTGAAAAGATTGGTTTGATTACAATGCGCAGCTGGGCAGATCGTTGGCAAATGGCGGCGCGTGGTTCGACGATGAGGATATCAGAAAGGTAACGAGTCGATGAAAATCGCCCTGGCCCAGGTCAATCCGACTATCGGCAACTTCAGTCTGAATTATGAAAAAATTAAACGCTGCTGCGAACAGGCGATTGCCAAAGCATTTGATCTGGTGGTTTTTTCCGAGCTGCTCATCCCCGGATATCCACCGCGGGATCTTTTGGAAAAAAAAGACTTTGTAGACGCCAACATCAACTGCCTCAATCGATTGCTGAATTCAATCCGCGGCATCGGTGTTATTTGCGGTTTTGTCGATTTTAACCCCGCTGAAGAAGGAAAACGTCTTTTCAATTCCGCTGTTTTGTTCGAAAACGGGCGGATTCTCCACCAGGTGAACAAGCGCCTGTTGCCGACCTATGACGTATTTGACGAAAGCCGCTACTTTGAGCCCGGAACCGAGTGCAAAACATATGCGTACAAACAACACCGCATCGGATTGACGATATGTGAAGATATCTGGAATGAAAAAGATATTTTCGCGCGAAGAATCTACCGCGTCAACCCGGTTGATTTGCTTGTCAAAGACGGCGCCGATCTTATCATCAACATATCCGCTTCCCCATTTCACGCCGGGAAAATAGCGTTTCGTAAAACCATGCACAGCGCCATTGCCGACAAATATCGGGTTCCATTGATTTATGTCAACCAGGTGGGCGGCAATGACAGTGTCCTGTTCGATGGCATCAGCGCCGCTTTCGACCGCAAGGGCAACATGGTCGCCAGGGCCAAAGACTTTGAAGAAGACCTGATTGTTTTTGATACGGCAGCCGCAACAGGTCGTGTGCGTTCAATCGCCGCATCGGATACCGAAGCCATACTCAAAGCCCTTATTATGGGCGTCCGTGATTATGTGGCCAAGTGCGGGTTTGCAAAAGCGGTGGTGGGGCTCAGCGGTGGTATCGATTCGGCCTTGACCGTTTATATAGCGGTTCAGGCACTGGGCAAAGAGAATGTTACCAGCATATTTATGCCGTCCGGATACACGTCCCGGGACAATTATGAGGATACAAGCCAGCTGGCCCGGCATCTGGACATTCAGCTTGAAACGATTCCGATCGACGGCATGTTTCGGGAATTTTTATCGCACCTGTCGCCGGCTTTTGACGAAAAAGATCCGGGTGTCACCGAGCAAAACATCCAAGCCCGGATCAGAGGGACTATATTGATGGCCATATCCAACCAGCGCGGGTGCCTGCTGCTGTCCACCGGAAACAAATCCGAACTGGCAGTCGGCTATTGTACTCTTTACGGAGACATGAGCGGGGGATTGGCAGTGATTTCCGACGTACCTAAAACCGTGGTGTACGACCTGGCGCGGTTTATAAACAGGGAAAAAGAAATCATACCGGATCGAATCATTCAAAAATCACCTTCGGCTGAATTGAAACCGGGTCAGCAGGATCAGGACGATCTACCCCCTTACGAAATTCTGGATCCCATTTTAAAAGGATATATCGAGGATGCCCTGAGCGTGGCCGAGTTGGTTGAGATGGGGTTTGATCAGCCGCTGGTGGCGGAAGTCATCGCACGGGTCGATCGCAATGAATATAAGCGGTATCAGGCTGCACCAGGTCTGAAGGTGACCTCGAAGGCTTTCGGTTATGGCCGGCGGTACCCGCTGGCCCAACGCTACGTGCAAAAATAATTCGGTTCAAAATTCTATATAGCCTTTAGCGGCTGCCCTAACCGCTTTCCCTGCCACGTATCCCGCCTTTCCAGGGTGTCTCTAATCATCGCCAGGGTTTCATTTTTCCTTGTTGACCACAGCGGGGCAACCAGTTCTTCCGGGTGGGGATCGCCGGTCAATCGCTGAATCACCACCCGCTGCGGGATTCTTTCCAGAAAATCGCAGACCAGTTCCACATATTCTAACTGCTGCAGGCAGTCATATCGGCCCTGACGATATTGCTGCGCAAGCTTTGTACCTTTAATTACATAAAGAAGATGAAGCTTTATGCCGTCAATGCTCATGCCGGACAGTATTTCGGCGGTTTTAAGCATGTGGTCCCTGGTTTCGTTGGGAAGCCCGAGGATGATATGGGCGCAGATTTTCAGCCCTCTGCCCAGAGTGGCCTCTACCGCCTTTTGAAAGCACCTGAAATCATGCCCCCGATTGATCAAAACCAGGGTCCTGTCATGAGCGGACTGCAGCCCGTATTCAATCCAGATAAGATGGCTTTGGGCATAGCCTTCCAGAAGTTCAAGCAGCGGCGGGCTGATGCAGTCCGGCCGGGTGCCGATGGACAATCCTACCACATCTTCGACGGCCAGGGCTTCTTCATATAGGCGTTTGAGTTTCGGTAAAGGGGCATAGGTATTTGAAAACGATTGAAAATAAGCGATGAACTTTTTAGCCTTGTATCTCCGGAAAAGGGCGGTTTTGCCCTGCTGCAATTGCTCGGTGACGGAAAGGCCCCTGGCATGCGCACCGCTGCCGGAGCCTTTAGCGTTACAGTAAATACAGCCGTCAGTTGAGATCGTTCCGTCCCGATTGGGGCAGGAAAGACCGGCATCGATGGTGATTTTCTGGACCCGGCACCCGTAAAGGCTTCTTAAATGGCTGTTCAAATCGTTATATCTTTTCATCGGGCTTCAGTCTATGTATATGAATATACTTGTTGCAGATCTCGTAACTTACTTTTAAAATGACTCAACTTTTTTAGATACTACCTATGTCTATTTGCGCCAAATTAAGGGATTTAGGAATTGAGAGATTGAGGGATTAAAGGATAAAATCAATAATTTAAAATAGTTAGAATTCCTTCAATTCCTGAATTCCTAAATTCCTGAATTAGATCCATGTCCAATTCTCATGCAATTGTGCGACATTTAAAGGTTTACAGTCATTTTCCCCAGCTGAGTGACGGGGTCTGTATCGCATTTCATCCACTATATATTTTAATGAAAAAATTGTAAAATGCGACACCTTAAACATTATTTTGAAACGTATGAGGCGCATTGTGCTCAATATATCTGAGAACGGTATGAGGCAATACCATGGCATGCTACCCCAAAAAATATGATGTGATCGTCGTCGGAGGCGGTCATGCTGGATGCGAATCCGCCCTGGCCGCCGCCAGAATGGGATGCAGCGTTCTGCTGATGGCCATCGATCTGGATAAAGTCGCGGCCATGCCTTGCAGTCCGTCCATCGGCGGAATGGCCAAAGGACAGTTGGTCAAGGAAGTGGATGCCCTGGGCGGTGAAATGGCAAAAATTACCGACCGGACGGCGATTCAATACAAGACCCTGAATACCAAAAAAGGCCCGGCGGTTCATTCCTCGCGTACTCAGAACGACAAAATGCGCTACCACATGGCGATGAAGAGCGTGATTGAAAGCGAAGCCGGTATTGAACTCAGGCAGGCAATGGTTGAACGCCTGATTGTGGAAGACAACCAGATCGCCGGCCTGGAAGATTCGACCGGTTTCGGATATCAGTCCGAAACGGTCATTCTGGCTACGGGGACTTTTTTGAGCGGTCTGGTGCACATCGGGTTTAATTCAATGCAGGCCGGGCGGGCCGGTGAATTCGCATCATACGGCCTGCCGGCACACTTGAAAGCATTGGGTTTTCAGCTCGGTCGCATGAAAACCGGCACGCCGCCGCGACTGCGAAAGTCGAGCATCGACTTTTCCCAATTCACCCGGCAGGAATTACCGCAGGAACCGACGCCATTTTCTTTTTTTACTGAAAAAGTGACCATGCCCCAGATCCCGAGTTATATCGGGCATACCAATCCGACCGCTCATAATATCGTACACAAGAACTTGGAGCGATCCGCTTTGTACGGCGGCATTATCAAGGGTATTTCAGCCCGGTATTGCCCGTCGTTTGAAGATAAAATCGTCCGTTTCCCGGATCGTGACCGCCACCAGGTGATTCTCGAACCCGAGGGACTGGATACGGAGGAAATTTACGCCAGCGGGCTGGGCAACAGCCTGCCGCTCGAAATACAAATCGAGTTTGTTCGATCGGTTGCGGGATTGGAAGAAGCTGAAATTATGCGTCCGGCATATGCCATAGAGTATGACTATGTGAATCCGATTCAGCTCAAACCCACCCTTGAGACGAAACCGATTGCGGGGCTTTTTATGGCCGGTCAGATAAACGGTACGTCAGGTTACGAAGAAGCGGCTGCTCAGGGTATCTGGGCCGGCATCAATGCCGCCAGCAAGATACAGGGTAAAACACCATTTATCCTGGATCGCTCCCAGGCCTACATGGGCGTGATGATTGACGACCTGATTACCCGAGGGACACGCGAACCTTACCGGATGTTTACCTCCCGTGCAGAATACCGGCTGATGCTGCGGGAAGACAATGCCGATTTGCGGTTGATGGAAATCGGGCACACTTTGGGATTGATCGATAAAGATACGGTTACAGACGTTCAAGAGCGTAAAAAGAGAATTGCCGGAGAGATTCAGCGAATCAAGCGCACCGTGATAAAGCCGACAAAAAAAGTAAATGATTATCTACACGACCGGGGTACGAATCCGCTCAATAGCGGCATTAACCTTGATCAGCTGTTAAAAAGGGCTGAGCTGGATTATCATGACGTCCATGCGCTGGCTGAAAGCCCTGTCCCTGTCAGCAGCAAAGTCGCCCGGCAGGTTGAAATAGAAATCAAATATGAAGGGTATATTGACCGGCAACTGAGAGAAATTGAAAAGTTTAAGAATCTGGAAAAGATGAATATTTCGGCCGGCTTTGATTTTAACGGCGTGCATGGCCTTTCCAACGAACTGAAAGAAAAACTTGCCACCGTCAGGCCGGCTTCACTGGGCCAGGCTTCCCGAATCGACGGGATGACGCCGGCAGCTATTTCTGTATTGATGGTTGCCTTGAGAGCCAGCGAGAGCAAAGAAAGATCATGAAACTTAGCGCCTTTGCGTCAGGTAAATTTTGGTCGACCAGGTATATGCACAGTTACCTTGACATTTCCCTGTCCGGATAGTGTGCGGCTTGACACCGGGCTGCTTAAATATTATTATATAGCGACACCATTTCAATATTTTCAACAACTTAAGTCGCATAACTAAACTAAACTGTGACAGACTGTGTGCAGTTCGTCACTAGGAATTCGCCGCCTGTCGGCTCCGTTAAAGCAACCATCAAAGTCAGAACGATGAAGGATCATAAATATGGCAGAGGACTACTATAAGATACTCGGGGTAACCAAAAATGCTTCGGCCGAAGAAATCAAGAAGGCCTATCGTAAGCTAGCGATGAAATACCACCCCGACCACACGAAAGGGAATAAATCCGCTGAAGAGAAATTTAAAAAAATCAGCGAAGCTTATGCCGTATTGAGCGATGCGGAGAAGCGCAAGCAGTATGATATATACGGCTCTGAAGGTTTCAGCCAGCGATTTTCACAGGAAGATATATTCAGAGGATTTGACTTCAGCGATATATTGAGAGAATTCGGTTTTGGCGGATCGGGCGCCTTTTCCGGCCGGGGGGGCAGTAAACGGTTTTCTTTCGGTTCAGGGAGCTCTTTCGGTGGTTCGCCGTTTGGCGGGTTCTCGGGTCAACAGGCACAGTTAAAGGGTTCCGATCTTGTTTATGAATTGCCCCTTACCCTTAACGAAGTAATGATGGGCACCAGCAAAACCGTTAGCTTTGATCATAAAGGGCGAACGGAAAAAGTGACGGTTAAAATCCCCAAAGGGATGATCACCGGAAAAAAATTGCGATTAAGCGGCAAGGGAGATCCAAGCCCTTATGGCGGCCCTCCGGGCGATCTGTTCGTTCAGGCCAAAATGATCGATGATCCCATGTACAGCGTCGAAGATACTGATCTGGTCACCAATCGAGAAATCAAATTAAGCGAAGCCCTGCTCGGAACCAGCGTTTCAATACCAACACCGGCCGACAAGGAATTGAGTCTGAAAATACCTCCCGGAACCAGGCACGGTACGAAGATGCGCCTACCAGGGCACGGGCTGCCTTCCATGAAAGGCAATAAACGGGGTGATCTGTATGTCCGTATCCATATCAAAATACCGGATCGTCTGAGCAAGGAACAGCAAAAATTAGTTGAGCGACTTGCGGCGGCGGGACTGTAATATGTTTAAATTATTGACATCAAGGAACGTTTTGTGTAATAATTATTTAAGTTTATACGCTGTTGGCTAGTTGGCCGACATTGAAAGGAATTATAAGCTGACTTCAAAGGTTATGCTAGACCTTACCCCTGTTCTAAAGAGAGAAGAATTCGTAAAGGAACTCGCCAACCTTGCCAATCGAATTTTATCCGATGAGATATAGTCAATAGTTGTGTATGAAGAAATTAGGCGGCAATCCGTTTTTCTTCGACACCATTGACAAATTTAACTCCTCTAATTACTTCTGCCAGGC